>Ga0209550_10000035_pt1 | contig 90831 bp, 98 predicted proteins | sample LauGreSuBDMM15SN_2_FD_187567 | JGI IMG/M metagenome (GOLD analysis project Ga0209550, IMG submission 187567) | Freshwater lake microbial communities from Lake Michigan, USA - Su13.BD.MM15.SN (SPAdes) (version 5) | ecosystem: Environmental > Aquatic > Freshwater > Lake | place: Lake Michigan... | reverse complement strand
TGGCCCGTGGGCGAAGCCGTAGGTTGGTGCACCCAGCGCAGCCCGTTGGGCAGCGTGGCGACGACGAACTCCGGACGGCTGGGCGCTCCCATACTACAGAGAGGGCGGAATCACCGGTCCGTCCAATTGGTCGATCGTTCGAAGGATCGTGCGAAAGGCCAACGCCTTAGATCCAAATTTGGCGGCCGACTTTTCTTGAAGCCCAGGGGCGTGGACCTGCTGGTACAGCTGCAGGTCTTCTAAATCCCGAAAGCGGTACTGTGCGGCGTAGGTGGGGCCGGACTCTTCGTCGACCAGAACCTCGTGCAAGATGGCATCGGCAAACATCCCGGTCGCTAGTACTTCGGGCATGTGCGTGCCGAGCATCCACTCGAGCCATTCCTCGTGAACGCTCGCGTCCACACTCACCGTGACGTTGTAGGTGTACATTACTTGGCGGCGTCCCAGTTGTCCCACAATCGCTGAAAGTGCAGGTCCAGGCTGTCGTTTTGCTTGAGTACAAACCGAACTTCGTCCAGGCGCGTGTGAATGGTGGCCAAAAGTGGAAGCACCATGTTCTTTTCCATCTCTAGCCCAATCCGCGTCGAATCTTCGCTAAGCAGCCGCTCGCTCCAGTCGTGGTGCAGGGCGTCCAGCTGGTTGCGCGAGGCAATCAAGAGGCGGTCCCACTCTTCGCCGCGGCGCAAGGATTCGAACTTAAAAAGGGCGCGGTGGCTGTTGCGCAGCCATTCAAAGTCCTCGCGAAAAATCGAATCACGCGCGGAATCGTACGTCTTCGTCTTGGCGATCTCGATGTGGCGATCCATGCGGTTGAACGCATTCATGAATTCCGCGCTGTCGAGTGACTGCAGCACCGTGTTCGACGAATCGACGGTGGTGCGCAGCGCCATTACCTCGTCCCCGAGCGGTCCGCGACGGCCGCAACCTACGAAGCTTAAGGCCGCCAGCCCTAAAGCTGCGGTGCGCAGTACTAACGAATCCATTCAAATCCAGTATATGCGGCCAGTGCCTTCGGAATCCGAATGCCCTCGGCCGTTTGGTTGTTTTCTAGTAACGCGGCAACCACACGCGGAAGCGCCAGCGACGACCCGTTCAAGGTGTGGGCCAAGTGCGGCTTTCCGTCGGCTTCGCTGCGGTAGCGCAGCATCAAGCGGTTGGTCTGAAACGTCTCAAAGTTGCTCACGGAACTCACCTCGAGCCAGCGCTCTTGGGCCGCAGACCAGACCTCAAAGTCGTAGGTCAGCGCTGAGGTGAATCCCATGTCTCCGCCGCAAAGGCGCAGCACGCGGTAGGGGAGCTCCAAGTCCTGAAGCAATCCGGCCACATGGGCGACCATCTCCTCGAGGCGGTCGTAGGACTTCTCGGGGTGCTCCACGCACACGATCTCCACTTTGTCGAACTGGTGCAGGCGGTTCAGGCCGCGCACATCTTTGCCGTACGAGCCGGCTTCGCGGCGAAAGCAGGGGCTGTAGGCCGTCAGCTTCACCGGCAGGTCTGCCTCTGGAACGATTTCGTCGCGCAGCATATTGGTTACGGGCACTTCGGCCGTCGGAATCGCGTACAGCTGGTCCTCGCCGACATGGTACATCTGGCCGTCTTTGTCAGGCAACTGGCCGGTCCCATAGCCCGAAGCCGCATTCACAAAGTGCGGAGGCTGTACCTCGAGGTAACCCGCCGCCGTATTGCGGTCCAAAAAGAACTGGATCATGGCGCGCTGCAGTCGTGCGCCTTGCCCGGTGTAGAACGGGAATCCCGCTCCGCTCACCTTGACGCCGCGCTCAAAATCGATGAGCTTGTAGCGTTCGGTCAATTCCCAGTGCGGAACCGCATGTTCGGCCAGCGACCATTCCGGGCTCCATTCGCTCACCACCACGTTGTCTTCAGCGGACTTGCCTGCCGGCACGGAATCGTGCGGCATATTGGGCAGGCGCAAAAGGTGTTCGCGCTCTTGGCCTTCGAGCAGCTCGAGTTCACTCGCGAAGCCTTGAATCTGCGACTTAATGTCGGTGGTACGGGCCTTAACTGAATTGGCCTCGTCGGTACGTCCGTCGCGCATCAACCCCCCGATCTCTTTGGCGAGGCGGTTGGCTTCGGCTTGAAGTGTTTCGGTTTCGGTTTGAATGCGGCGGCGCTGCTCGTTCAAGGCAAGCAGTGACTCAATAGCGGGACGGGCATTGATGTTGCGCTTGGCGAGCGCGGTAATCACGGCCTCAGGGTTGGTGCGGATGGTGTGAAGCGTCAGCATAATCGTAGAACAGGTACAAAACTACAAACCCCCTGGCGCCGAAGCTTCAGGGGGTTGGTAAACTTAGAAACAACTAATTAAGCCTCGCCGCCCTCGGTAAAGGGAACGACCGAAACGAAACTCTTGTTTCCGGCTTTCTTTTGGAACTCTACGATGCCCTCGCTCAGCGCGAACAGCGTGTGGTCCTTACCAATTCCGACATTGGTGCCGGGATTGTGTTGTGTGCCGCGCTGGCGGACGATAATCGAACCGGCCGAAGCGGGCTGACCACCAAAGATTTTTACACCCAGTCGCTTGGACGCTGATTCGCGTCCGTTCTTGGAACTACCTACACCTTTCTTGTGTGCCATGGTTCAATCGAATTATTCAGCAGCCTCAGTCTTGGCAGCCTTCGTGGTTTTCTTTTTGGGCTCGACAGCTACCTCTTCGGTGGCTTCAACTTTTTTGGCAGTGGCCTTTTTCTTGGCTCCAGACAAGCTAATGTCTGTGATCAAGATTTGGCTCAGGGCCTGGCGGTGACCGTTCTTCTTTTCGTAGCCCTTGCGGCGCTTCTTCTTGAACACGATAACCTTGTCACCTTGAAGGTGCTTGAGAAGGGTTGCTGAAACTACAGCTCCTTCGATAACGGGGGCGCCGACGCTTACGGTTCCGTTGTCTTCAGCTAGAAGGACGCGGTCGAATGAAATCGACTCACCTTCTTGGCTTTGCAAACGGTTCACGTACACGCGCTGGTCTTTTTGCACTTTGTACTGCAGCCCTGCTATTTCTACAATTGCGTACATAACGAATTTTCTTTGGGGCTGCAAAGATACGTAAAAAAATCCCGTCTACCGAAGTCCGTGGCCTCAATTTTGTAGAAATCGGTCCCTGTAAGGTTCCGCGGCGCGCGAGCAACTAAGTCGTTGTACCTTCGAAACCTTGTAAAATTAACGCCATGAAGAACCTATTCCTCGGATTCGGAATCGTCTTGGCCGCCGCGCTCCAGCCGCTGCAGGCCCAGATTAAGTTCGAATCCTTTGACCTCCCCAACGGCCTGCACGTCATCTTGCACCAAGACAACAGCAATCCCTTGGTCGCCGTATCTGTCCTCTACCACGTCGGTTCAAAGGACGAAATTCCGACCCGCACCGGGTTCGCCCACTTCTTTGAGCATTTGCTCTTCGAAGGTTCAGAGAACATCGGCCGCGGCGAGTACATGCAGCTCATCCAGTCCAATGGCGGAGCCTTGAACGCTAACACCAGCAACGACCGCACGTTTTACTACGAAATCCTTCCGTCGAACCAGCTCGAGCTCGGGTTGTGGATGGAATCTGAGCGCATGCTTCACGCCAAGATCGACCAGGTCGGTGTGGATACCCAGCGCGAAGTCGTCAAAGAAGAAAAGCGCCAGCGCGTCGACAACCAGCCCTACGCGAGCTTCCTTTCAGAAATGTTCATGCGTGCGTTCAAGCAGCACAACTACCGTTGGGTTCCGATTGGATCCATGGACCACCTGAACGCTGCGACCCTCGAGGAGTTCATGGCCTTCTACAAAAAGTACTATGTGCCCAACAACGCAACGCTCTCGATCGCGGGAGACATCGACGTAGCCCAAACCAAGGCGATGATCACCAAGTACTTTGGCGACATTCCTGCCGGCGCGACCGTGCAGCGCCCAAGCGCCTACGAACCACCCCTCGGTGGCGAGGTAGTTGACACGATCTACGACAACATTCAAATTCCAGCGGTGTTTGCCGGATACCGCATGGTGAGCGAGACGCACCCTGACACCTACGCGCTTCAAATGCTGACCACGGCACTGAGCGACGGCCCGAGCTCGCGCTTCTCAAAGCGCATGGTCGACCAAGACCAGAATGCCCTTCAAGTGGCCGCATTCCCCTTTGCGATGGAGCACCACGGTGTGTTCATCGCCTTGGCCTTAGCCAATGGCGCCACATCTACCGGAACCCTCATGACCACCATGGAAGAGGAGATTTCCAAGATGCAGCAGGAGCCCCTTAGCGAAAAGGAATTCACCAAGCTCCTCAACAAAGTCGAGTCCGACTATGTCAACCGCAACTCGGGCGTGGCCGGAATCGCAGAGAACCTCGCCAACTACCATGTGTACTACGGCGACGCCAACCTCATCAACACTGAGATCGAGCGCTTCCGCACCGTGACGCCCGCCGACCTACAGCGCGTGGCCCAGACGTACCTCAAGCCAGAAAACCGTGTCGTGCTTCACTACTTGCCCAAATCCGCTCAATAAGCCATGAAACGTATTCTAATTGCCTTATCGCTCGTGGCTTCGGTAGCCGCCAGCGCCCAGATCGACCGCAGCATTCGCCCAACCGCCGCTCCTGCGCGCACTCCGACGATTGCTCAGTACCAAAAGTTTCAACTGAAGAACGGTCTCACCGTCCTTCTCGTAGAGGATCACAAGCTTCCCCGACTTAGCCTCAGCCTCACCATGGATGTGGGCCAGGTGCTCGAGGGTGATAAAACCGGAACCGTCAGCCTGCTCGGAGAGCTACTTAATGAAGGCACCAAGACCTACACGAAAGAAGCCCTTGACGAAAAGGTTGACTTTATCGGAGCTCGCCTCAGCACAGGCGGAACCAGCGTCGGCGCCGGTGGCCTCAGCAAGTACGCTGAAGACCTCTTCGCCCTTAGCGCAGAAGTGGCTCAGCGTCCGAGCCTTCCGCAAGCCGGATTCGACAAAATCAAGGAGCGCACGCTCTCTGGTCTCAAGAGCCAGAAGGATGATCCCGCGGCCATTCAGTCCAACGTCTTTAACGCCCGCGTCTTCGGAGCCAATCATCCCAATGGTGAGCTGACGACCGAGGCAAGTGTCGCCAACGTAACCTTAGCCGACTGCAAGAAGGCCTACACGACGTACTGGAAGCCCAACATCGCCGTCCTGACCATTGTCGGAGACATTGACTTGGCCCGCGCCAAAGCGCTGGCTGAGGCCCACTACGGCGGCTGGAAGGGCAAGTTCACCAAAAAAGCAAGCTTCCCGGCTCCTGCTGACCTCAGCGGAATCCAGATTCAAGTGGCTAACCGCCCCTCGAGCGTGCAGTCGAACATTCAGATCGGCAATACCATTGAGCTTCCGATCGGGCATCCCGACCTCGAGGCCCTGCGCGTCATGAACGAAGTGCTTGGTGCGGGTTCAGCGGGCCGCCTCTTTCGCAACCTTCGCGAAGACAAGGCCTACACCTACGGCGCGTACTCTTCATTCGGAACCTCTCGCTACACCACCGTCATCGAAGCGTCAGCCGAGGTGCGCAACGCCGTCACCGACAGCGCAGTAGAGCAGTTCCTGTTCGAAATCAATCGCATCCGCACCGAGTCGGTGACCGACGAAGAGCTTCGTTCGGCCAAAAACAACCTCGCCGGCGGATTCGGCCGCTCACTCGAGCGTCCCGAGACCGTGGCTAGCATGGCCGGCAACACGTTGCTGTACAACCTGCCCGCCGACTACTACAACGGCTACCTGACTCGCCTGGAGGCCGTGACGGCCCAAGATGTGCAGCGCGTCGCCCAGAAGTACTGGAAGTCCGACAAGCTCCTCATTAGTGTCGTGGGCAAGGCCGCCGACATCGCCAAGCCGCTTCAGCGCCTGGGCTACCCCGTGAGCTACGTGTCATTTGAAGGCCAGCCCACTGAGGCACCGAAGTTTGACGCCGTTCCAGCTGGACTGACCGCCACGAAGGTGATTGAATCCGCACTGCAGGCCATGGGCGGAATGGAGCGCATCAACGCCCTTCAGTCGGTGAACTGGAAGCAGGAGGCGAGCATTATGGGAATTACCATCAACGCTGAGGTTGCCTTCACGGCCCCCAGCACGTTGGTCCAAAAGCAGACGTCTCCAATGGGTTCAAGCGAAACCCGTTACGAGGGCGACAACGTTACGGTGATGCAGAATGGCGCTGCGAAGCAGCTTTCTGCAGATGAAAAGGCGGAACTCATGGCCGACCGCTTCTTGATTGACGAACTCGGACTCCTCAAGCGGACCGACCTCAAGCTGCAAGAGACGAAGGTCGACGTCAACGGCGAAGCCTGCTACGCCATCGAGATCCCCAAGGCCGGTAGCGACCCTGTGGTGAAGCTGTACAGCATTGCAACTGGATTGCGCATTCGCGAAGCCCGCACCCAAGAGGGTCCTCAGGGCAAGACGGTGGTCAACGTGGACTACAGCGACTACCGAGAGGTAGGTGGAGTGAAGTTTCCACACGAAATGAAGGTTCCGCTCCAGCCCGGAATGGACCTCATTTTCAAGACGACTACTCTGGACGTGAAGTAAACGGCAGTTCTGCCGTAAGCGTAAAGCCACTAGCCCCAGGGCTGGTGGCTTTTTTTATGCCTTTTTGTTGACGAGGTAAACCCCGAGAATGATGGCGACCATTCCGGCTACGTGGTGCGAGAGAATGGTTTCGCCCATACCCACGCCCCAGGCGAGTGCGACCACGGGAATGAGGTAGGTCGTCGACGCCGCCATCAACGGAGTCGTCAGGGCGATCAGGCGGTTGAATAGGACGGTGGCGATGCCGGTTCCGACAATACCCAAAAAGGCAAGTGCAGCGATGGCGGACCCAAAGTGCTCCATGCGCACTGTGTTCCATACCTGAGAAGCCCCTAGGATTCCGAGCGACATCGGAACAGTGAACAGCATCACGAACAAGGTAATTCCGCGCGGCGACAAATGGCTCAAGCGCGACCCAATCGTGTTGATGCTCACCCCATAAAATGCGGCAGCTAAAATGGCCAAAAGCAGGTAGTTGGGATTGATTTCTTGGCCCGGAACCACCGCGCGCCACGGGCTAATGAGCAGCACCGCCCCGGCCAACCCAAAGAGTACGCCGAAGACTTGAACACGGCGAAGCTTTCGCCCGAAGGCCAGGACTCCCACAAGCAAGGCAAAAACTGGGGTCATCGCGTTCGCCACTCCCACAACCCCCGACGGAACGTGCGCCACCGCAATCGGAAAGAGGATGTAGGGCAAGGAATTGCCCATTAGCGCGACCAAGAGCAACGGGCCGAGGTCTGCACGGCGAAACTCGTGAAAATGATTGCGCGAAATGATGAGGACGGCGACGGCGGCAAATAACAGCCGCATGGCTCCGATTTGAATCGCCTCAAAGCTCTGAAGCGCGATTTTCATCAGCATGAACGACGAGCCCCAGACCAATACAAGTCCGATAAAAAGCCCCCAGGCCAAGCCAGAACGATTCATGAGGCGGCAAAGGTACGCTACCTTTATGACCATGAATGCACGGCTTGTGAATGCCCCTTGGCTGCTCCGCTTTTTGCGCTGGGCCATTGTCCTCAACCTTTTGGTCATGCTCGCCGGGTCAGTGGTCCGAATGACCGGGTCCGGAATGGGTTGCCCCGACTGGCCGAAGTGCTTTGGACTGGCGGTTCCACCCACGCGGGCTGAGCAGGTTACCTGGTCTCCTGAAGCGTCCTACCATCAAGGTCAAATGATTTTGCGCGACGGCGCATTTTGGGTGGCCCAAGCGGACCATGCGCCCCAGCCTGAATTCAACCAGCAGCTCTGGTCGAAGTACACCCGCCACGACTACGCCGTATTCAACCCCGTCCACACGTGGATCGAGTTCCTCAACCGCCTCTTGGGGGTACTGCTCGGAATCCCCGTGCTGCTCGCCACCGCCGCCAGCTTCGTCCATATTCGCCGGCATCCGTGGTGGGTTGTGACCATGTTCGCCGTGCTCTTTACCCTCGGATTCGAAGCCTGGCTCGGCAAGGTGGTGGTCGACGGCAACCTCGTGCCGCACCACATCACCTACCACATGCTCGGCGCCTATGTGCTGCTTGCTCTGCTCACCGTCCTCTTTCGCAACGTGCACAGCTTGGCTGAACAGAATTTGTGGCGTGCCGAACCGCCGGCGACTCCCGCCCAGCTCCGTCCGATGCTTTGGGGGTTTGTGGTCCTCGCAGCGCTGCTTCTGGGGCAAACGGTGCTCGGAACCGGCGTCCGCGAAGGCGTCGACGACCTCGTCCACCAGTTGGGTTTTGATGCGCCCCGAATCGGATGGGTGGCGCAGCTCGAGCCCGGAGTTATCGTGCATCGCAGTGCGAGCATTATCCTATTGGCCCTTGCGTACTGGCTCTACCGCCGCAGTGCGGGCCTTGCTGGACTTCGCGCCCGGGCCGGATTGGTCCTAATGATTTTTATGGCCGAGGCCGTGGTGGGTGCGCTGATGTACTACCTCGAGATTCCCAAGGGATTGCAGCCCATTCACCTCATGCTCAGCGCAGGGGCTTGGATGCTTTTGGTGGATGCGGTCGCAAAGTCGGGCCTCATCCTTCGCGCCATTCGAGGGTCTCGAGGTAGCGAGTGAATTCCGCCTCAAAAAACTGATTTACAGGCGCTAAGCTGTCGGCGTTCGGATGGGCGTAGACGTACACGGCTCCGCGCACAAAATTTCGAACACTGTCGGTAGCATAAAACTGCATGGAGCTCGCGGCATTCCCACTGATGCGAAAGAGTACGCCGTACACCCGAAGCGAGTCGTTGACGTACACCATTTGGTTCATTCCGTCGGCGGCTACGCTGTGCTTCATAGCTAAATCCTGTGCGTCGTCCACGAGGGCACTTAAGTTGCCCTGAACCGGTAGGTAGGTGAACTGCACTCGGCCTTGGCAAAAGGGGTAGACGAGGTCGCCCCAGCCACCTTGGTTTTTGGCTTCCCAGTGGGCGCTCGGGTGGTGGTCAAGTGCGAAGTCAAGCCCTGTCAGTCGTTGGGGCGTGGTTTCGGTCGGAATCGCAATCCTCGGGTAACCCTTCGGCTTGGGAATGGCGGTAGAACTGGGCCAAAATAATACCGTAGCCAGTATTGCGCTTCCCGTGATTCCGGCAGCGAAGAGAATGCGGCTAATCTTCACGGCGCGAAACTTTTACTCGAACAATCCTTCGACGGTCGCAGGCTTCCACAGTCCAGGCAAGCGGACCCAAATCTCGCTGCTCTCCTTTATGCGGCATGCGCCCCAATTGTTCCAAAATGAGTCCCGCCAAAGTGTCGGCTTCGCCCCGGTCACGATCCAATGCATCGGGCTCCAGGTTCATGGTTCGCAGTACGTGATTGAGGGGCGTACGCGCTTCAAATACAAATGTCTTCTCGTCGAGTTGGGTGTAGCTCTGTTCTTCGGTATCAAATTCATCGTTGATTTCACCCACGATTTCTTCCATGACATCTTCTAGGGTCACTACCCCTGAAACTCCGCCGAACTCATCTACCACTACCGCCAAGTGCATTTTTTTTGCCTGAAAATCTCCCAGTAAGTCGTCGATCTTCATGTTTTCAGAGACAAACATTGCGGGGCGAATCAATTGTTGCCATGACGACTCGTCTCCTGAACCCAACAGCGGCAGCAAATCCTTGGAGTGCAGCACCCCGATAATCCGGTCGCGCTGGCCCTGGAATACGGGAATCCGCGAATAACCGCTATCGGTAACTACGTTGAGCACCTCCGCAAGGGTCGACTCTGACGATAGGTCGATCAAGTTCTGCCGTGGGGTACAAATTTGGCGAATGCTCGTAGAACCAAAACGCACAATTTCGCGGAGCAACTTCTTTTGCTCGTGGTTCGTAGCGCCCGAATCGGTAAGTTCTAGCGCCTCTTCAAGTTGGGCTACGGTGACGTTGTTTGAGGCACTGCCCCCACGACTGAGTGCGCGAGACGTGACCATCAAACTGTGAGCGAGCGGGCGAGAAAGGGTCATTCCAATGGAAACAATAGAAACCATTCGCTTGCTCACCGCGACTCTCATTTGGTTGGCAACAGATTTCGGCACAACCTCACCTACGATCAAGAGCACGACTGTCGCAACACCTGTTTCCCAAAAAGCCCGCACCCATGAAGTACTACCTTCTGAAAGTGCTTGACCAATCCAGAGCCCCCATACAAGCACAAATCCTAGATTGAACAAATTGTTCCAAATCAGCAACGTAGCAAGTAGGGACTCGGGCTGTCTGCACAAATCAAGAACTTTTTGGCCCTCGTTGTGCCGTTCGAGCTCATCTTTTTCTGCAGGAGTCAATCCGAAAAAGGCAACCTCAGAAGCGGATGCAATAGCCGATCCAGCCAATAAAATGCTAAGAACTGTAAACGTGAATGTCGTAGCACTTGCGTCTACCGCAAGAAACGACAGACTAGGGAGGGGGTCAGCGTCCAAAACAGAGGATTAAGTTCACCTTGATGAGCTTAGAACTGGTCGTCGCTCTCGTAGTCGTCCTCGTCGCTCGTGAACGATGAATTCGCTTGATTGCTGCGGTATCCGCTACCGGAACCGCTGTTTCCGCCATAGCTCGAACCACCTTTGCGACCCGTATACTCTTCTTCGCGACCCTTCATGGGGTTGGGTCCAAGCATGGTCATCGAATCCGCAGAAATTTCAATATTGTAGCGGGTTTGATTGTGCTCGTCCGTCCATTGGCGCGAACGAATCTTGCCCTCGATAAAGACTTTGTCTCCTTTGTGCAAAAAACGCTCACACACCTCTGCCAAGCGAGGACTGCGGACCACAATCGTGTGCCATTCAGTGTTTTCCTTGCGGTTGCCGTCGCGATCGGTGAAGTTCTCGGTGGTTGCGATGGGGAATTTGACTAACATTCCTCCATTCTCGAATCGGCGTGCTTCAGGGTCTTTACCCAGGTTGCCAATGAGCATGACTTTATTTAAGGTACCTGCCATGTGTATATGATGTACAGTGGTTAACGATGCGGTCAAATGTACGGGAATTTGGTCAACCAATGCACAAACGCCTGGGGCATTCCATGGGCGTTCCACTCTTCACGGGTTAGCCAAATCTCGGGCTCGGAACTGCCCTCGAATTCCGAATAAAAATGCAGGCGTAACTTCCTGTGACTGAGTCGGTGGTCTAGCACTTGCAGCGTCCCTTCAGCCGGAACCGTCGCGAGCTCCGGCAGGGTGTACAATCCGGACCAAATGCCGCCCACTGGCCTGCGCACCAAGCCAAACAATGGGCCGCGCCTCGGGATCCCAAAGTGCAGGTCTTGCTCGATCACTTTGAGTGTGCGTGTTTTTACAGGCCGGAGCTCAGCGGAGCCTGCTCTGCGCGCGGCACACATTTCTTGCACGGGGCATTCCGAACATTTCGGTTTTTTGGGGGTGCACAGCGCTTGGGCCAAATCCATCACGGCTTGATTGAAGTCACCCGGGCGCTTAGGGTGGAGTTGGTTCAATGCAAACGAGTTTATAAATGCCTTGCTTCGGGCCGTCTCTATGGGTTCGCTCCAGTCGGCTATTCGGCTGTACACCCGGTAGGCGTTTCCGTCCAATGCTGGAACCACCTCGCCGTCTACAATAGAGGCCAAGGCTGCCGCGGTATACGGACCTATTCCAGGAACTTCCAACCATGCGGCGTAGCCTTTGGGCCATCCGGTCGAAGCAATCTGCTTTGACCCTCGGTGCAGCAAGTCCGCTCGTCGGTAGTAGCCAAGGCCACTCCAAAGGCCTTTGATTTGGGACTCCGGAGCTGAAGCAAGGTCTTCTACGGTGGGCAGTACTTCAAGAAAGCGCTCCCAGTACTTAAGCCCTTGGTCTACACGAGTTTGCTGTAGAATAACCTCGCTGAGCCAAATGGCATACGGATTGCGGAGGTTTCGCCACGGCAGGTGCCGACCCGACTGGTCGTACCACTGCATGATATTTTCGGCAATTGCGGGGATTTCTGTTGGTGTGTGCTTCAATTCGGACTATCTTTGCGCCCGCTAAAATAGCCCGACATAGGGCTCATTATTAAACGTTTTATCTCGTCAAATCATGACCAAAGCAGACATCGTAGCCCGCATCGCCGACCGTACCGGTATGGAAAAAGCAGACATCCTCGCAGTTGTTGAAGGATTTATGCGTGAAGTAAAAGGCGGAATGGAATCTGGTGACAACGTCTACCTCCGTGGTTTTGGAAGCTTCGTGCTGAAAAAGCGCGCTCAGAAGACCGGCCGCAACATTTCAAAGAATACCACTTTGGTGATTCCTGCGCACTTCATCCCATCGTTCAAGCCTGCGAAGACGTTCGCAGATTCGGTCAAAAAGAACGTAGCCGTTAAGTAATTACGGCGAACCTTCTGTTCTCTTTTTCAATGCGCACCTTGTGGATAGCAGTCAGCGCCCTTGTCCTTGTGGCAGGGCTGTTTTTGCTGTTGCCCACTTCGCCTGATTCGAACGCTGACGCCCCCGCTGAGGTGGCGTTGAGTCCGCTCGACGAAAAGGTACGCGAGGCAGTACGTCTCATTCAAGAGGGCACGGGCAATCCCATGGAGGCAATCACCCTACTACGTGAGGTGGTTGAAGAGGACCCCAAACACCGAGATGGTTTGTTCTACCTCGGTGAATTTTCGCGCATGTCTGGCCAGCTAGACCGTGCGTTGGAGCGCTATCAAACCCTGCTAGAGTACTACCCCAGCGATGTAGAAGTCGCCACGCGGTACGCCGAAACACTCCACGACCTTGGTCGCGGACCTGAGGCGATTACCTTCATAGATACGTACACCGCAGAGCACAGCCAATCCGACGTCAGCGGACTAACGCAGCTACGCGAACTCTGGAACGAGGGGGATGCTGAGGCACCCGCCGGATCCACTTCATTAACACATTAAACGATTTAGCTATGCCAAGCGGTAAGAAACGCAAGCGCCACAAGATGGCCACTCACAAACGTAAAAAGCGCCTTCGTAAGAATCGCCACAAAAAGAAATAAGGGCTAAACATGCGTACCGAACTGATTATACAAGCCAGTGAATCGGACGCTATCATCGCCTTACTTCAAGACGGTCGTTTGACCGAACTCGTCTCTGAAAACGAGCAACAGCAGTTTTCAGTTGGCGATGTGTACCTCGGGGTCGTGCGCAAATTAGCGCCCTCCCTTAATGCGGCTTTTGTCGATGTAGGGTATGAGAAGGATTCCTTCCTGCACTACCACGACCTCGGTCCCCAGATTCCGACCTGGCAGAACTACCTTAAAAAGGTTCGCCAGAGCAAGTACACTTCAGATTTATCAGAAGTCGAAATCCTTCCCGAAATCGAGAAGGACGGAGCCATGGAGGCCTTGATTAAGCCGGGCGATGAGGTGCTGGTTCAGATCACGAAGGAACCTATTTCGACCAAAGGTCCAAGGGTTACTTCGGATATTTCTATTGCGGGTCGATTTATAGTACTCGTGCCGTTCAACGGTCGCATTTCGGTCTCTCAAAAGATCCGCGACCGAAAGGAACGTGAACGCCTGCGCAAGCTTGTGCAGAGCATACTTCCCAAAGGCTTTGGCGTCATCGTGCGCACCGTTGCCGAGGGAGTTACACAGGAAGACATTGAGGCCGACCTCAATGATTTGGTGAGCCGTTGGAAGACACTGTACCGCAACGTTCGGGGCGCCAAGCCCAAGAAGTGCGTGCTTCGCGAAATGGATCGGGCTTCGGCCTACCTACGCGATGTGTTCAATGACAGCTTTGACCAGATCGTGGTTGACCACGAGGCGCTTTACGACGACATCAAGGGCTATGTGGAAGCGATTGCTCCCGAGCGCGCGAACATCGTCAAGTTGCACACCTCTGCGATTCCGGTATTCCAGCACTACGGTGTGGACCGCCAGGTGAAGAGCGCATTCGGTCGCACCGTGAACATGGGCAAGGGCACCTACCTGGTGGTAGAGCATACCGAAGCCATGCACGTCATCGACGTCAACTCGGGCAACCGTTCGGGTAAAGGCGAGAGCCAAGAGGATCATGCCCTTGCGGTAAACCTCATGGCGGCTGAAGAGATTGCGCGCCAGCTTCGCTTGCGCGACATGGGCGGAATCATTTGCGTCGACTTCATTGATATGGCCAAAGGCGAACACCGCCGCGAGCTGTTCGAAAAAATGAAGGACCTGATGGCTTCAGACCGTGCACGTCACAAGATTCTGCCTCCTTCCAAGTTTGGCTTAGTCGAGATCACGCGCCAGCGCGTTCGTCCGGCTCAAGCGATTGAAACGAAAGAAGAGAATCCGGACGCGTTGATTGATGCGCCAATTACCTTGATTGACGCGCTCCAGCACAAGTTTGAGCAACTGACAGCAAGCCGCAAGCAGAAGGGAAAGACGGAACCGATCTTCCTTCACGTGCATCCGTTCTTGGCGTCCTATCTCAAGCAGGGTTGGTTCTGGCAGACGCTCGAGTTTAAGTGGTCACGCTTTGCGGGACAAAAGCTTAAGGTCGTGTCGCGTGATGCATTCAAGATGCTAGAGTACCGCTTTGCGGACGCCGAGGGTAAAAAAATCGGTTAACTCAAGCGTTTATATACGTGTAAGGCGGCCTGCGAAGGCCGCCTTTTTTGTTTCTTCGCAGTATGGCATTTTCTCGTTCTAAGATCTATACGCTTGAGGCTGCTCAGTCCGCAATTCAGCGCTACTGCGCGTTTCAGGAACGCTGCCAGAGCGAGGTCGAAGAGCGTCTACGATCGATGGGGGTGCTGCCCGAAGCCCAGGCTGAACTCGTTGCAGACCTCATGGCCAACGGCTACTTGAACGAAGAGCGCTTCGCGCGGGCCTTCGCACGCGGCAAGTTTCGTATGAAGGGCTGGGGGCCGCACAAAATTGCCCAAGGGCTCCAGTCCAAGCGGGTTTCAAGCGCGTGCATCAGCTTAGGTCTCAGTGAGCTTGATGAAGGGGAGGTGCGCGACTACCTCCAGCGAAAGCGAGAGAAGTACCCTGACGACCAAGAGTTTTTAGCTTGGGCGTACCGAAGGGGCTATGACCGGTCTAGTGCGCTCCAGGCGCTCCAGGAGGGCTAAATCGCCCACGATGCCAGCCCGTCGGTGAGGCGCTGAACTTCGGGGTTTCCCACATCGTAGTGAAGTACGGCCCTGAGCCAGTGGCGGTCCATTGCGATGAGTTGCACGCCCAATGCGCTTAGGTGGGTGAGAAGTTCGCTTCCATTGAATCCGTCCTGAAGGCGAAAGAGCACCATGTTGGTTGCTGCGGGCTTGATTTCGGCCAGGTAGGGCAGTTGCGCCATATAGGTGGCCAATGATGCGGCGCGGGCGTGGTCTTCGGCGAGGCGTTCGACGTGGTGATCCAATGCGTAGATCCCTGCTGCGGCGAGGTATCCGGCTTGCCGCATTCCGCCCCCAAAGCGCTTCCGGATTCGGCGTCCTTCGCGAATGAATTCAGCAGAACCCAAGAGCACCGAACCCACCGGGGCTCCAAGGCCCTTGGAAAGGCAAATTGAAATGGAATCGAAGAGGCGTCCGTAGTCCTCGGGCTGCTCACGGTCGGCGACGAGGGCGTTGAACAGGCGGGCTCCGTCCAAATGGTACGCGAGACTGTGCTGCCGCGCAAACGCTCCAAGTTCACGAAGGGACTGGATGCCGAGCGTGGTTCCGCCACCTTTATTTGAGGTGTTTTCGGCCACCACCAAGCGGGTAGGGGCAGCGTGCACGTTGTCCATGGGTTGAAGGAGGGCTTCGGCATCGGTAGCTGAAAGGCGTCCGTAGTTGTCGCCTCCAACTCGCACTTGAACACCGCTGTTGAAGGCGAGTCCTCCGCCCTCGTAGTTGTACACGTGAGCCAGCTTGCTGCAAATCAGTTCGTCCCCGGGGCGGGTGTGCACGTTCACGGCGATTTGGTTGGTCATGGTTCCGGACGGGCAAAACAGGCCAGCCTCCATGCCAAAGCGCTCAGCGAGCACGGATTCAAGGCGCTGTACTGTGGGATCATCGCCCAGTACGTCGTCGCCGACGGGCGCCGCAGCCATCGCGCGGAGCATGCCCTCAGTGGGGCGCGTTACGGTATCAGAGCGAAAATCAGCAATCAAAGGTTTCATAGGTTCGAAGGTAGGGGGTGGCGTACTTTTGCAGCCATGATTTCGCCCGAAAAAATTAAGGATTACCAGCAGCGCATTGTCGACCTGAAAGGCTACTTGCGCCTCGAAGAAAAGCGCATTACTGCCGCGAACGAAGAAGAAAAAACGGGCAATCCGAGCTTTTGGGACGACCCCAAGAAGGCGGAGCAGACCATGCGCAAAATCCGCGAACTGAAGTACTGGATTCAGGGCTACGAGGCCGTTCAGGCGCAGATGGGCGAGGTCGAGGCGTCGGTCGAATTCTTTCGCGAGGGGCTCCTCGAAGAATCCGAAGTAGATGCGGCGGTCGCGCAGCTCGAGGAACAGCTCAGCACCATGGAGTTCCGCAACATGCTCAGCGGCGAAGAAGACAAAATGAGCGCCGTCCTGCAAGTGACGGCGGGTGCGGGCGGAACCGAGTCATGCGACTGGGCCGGCATGCTCATGCGCATGTACCTGCGCTGGGCCGAGCGCAACGGACACAAAGTCCGCGAGCTGAACTTTCAAGAGGGCGACGTGGCTGGTGTCAAGACCGTGACGCTCGAGATCGAAGGTGAGTACGTATTTGGTTACCTCAAAGGCGAGAACGGGGTACACCGCTTGGTGCGCATCAGTCCGTTTGACTCGAACGCGCGCCGCCATACCTCGTTTGTGAGCGTGTACGTGTATCCGTTGGTCGACGACACCATCGACATTCAGGTCAACATGGCCGACATTGATTGGGACACCTTTCGCTCGAGCGGAGCCGGTGGCCAAAACGTCAACAAGGTCGAAACGGGCGTACGACTGCGCCACAAGCCGTCGGGCATCGTGATCGAGAACACCGAGACGCGTTCGCAGCTTCAAAACAAAGAGAAGGCCATTCAGCTCCTCAAGTCGCGGCTCTACGAGCAAGTCATCGAAGAGCGCAATGCCAAGCGGAGCGAAATCGAAGCAGGCAAAAAGAAAATCGAGTGGGGATCTCAGATCCGCAACTACGTGCTCCATCCCTACAAGCTGGTCAAAGATGTGCGCACCGGAGTCGAAACGAGCGACCCTGATTCAGTGCTCGACGGAGAGCTCGATGCCTTTCTCAAAGCCTATCTGATGTCTGACGGTCAAGCGGCCGGAGACTTCGCCGACGACGGGCTTTAAGCTCGCTCGGGGCGCTTTCGTACCTTCGGGGGGATGCGTCGACTGCTGCACCTTATTATCCTGTACGTGGCGGCCTTGGGGTCGCTCACGGGGCAGGTGCTGTTCAAACCCGATCCAATCATAATCCCGAACGCGGGCCAGTGGCCGAGCGAGGTTTTGGCGATGGCCAACCTCGACGCAGCGCGGGTGTGGGTGCTTGCCGACGGCTTGAGGTTTGCAGCTCGGCTCCCCGGCGAGTCCGACAGTGTGGCGGTGTGGACCGAGCGCTACCTGGGGGCGCAGGGCGGAACCTTGGACCTCGAACCTATCAGCCATCCCATCACCTACCTGCTCGGGCGGGGCGCTGAGGTGACGGTCCGCGGCGCTACGCAGGCATGGATTCGCAACGTCTACCCGGGGGTGGACCTCGAGCTTCGCATTGAGTCGGGTCGCCTTAAAACGTGGTGGCACGGCGAAGACCTCGACGGCATCCGCATTGGATTTGAGGGCGCAGTGGCTCGCCGCGGACCCCGAACCCCACCGGTTCTTGAACTTGAGACTGCGGCGGGTTCCGCGCGCATGGAGGCAGCCAAGGCCTTTGACGCCCAAGGACTCGAAGTGAAGGTGCAGTGGCAGCAAACTCCTGAGGGCTGGACCCTGCACGCCCCAGGTGCCCAGCGCATCGATCCGACGTACGTGTTTAGCAGCTTTAGCGGTTCCGTGAGCGACAACTTCGGGTACACCGCGACCTATGACCTTCAGGGGCGCACGTGGCTGGGCGGTGTGGCCTTTGGTGCACAGTATCCGACCTCAAACGGCGTTCAGGCCAACTTTGGCGGGGGTGGGGTCGACATCGCCCTTATGCTGTTCAATCCCACGGGCACAGGAGTCGTTTCGGCGACCTACCTCGGCGGAAGCGCTCAAGAGCAGCCGCATTCGCTGCGCGTGGCCCCCAACGGAGACCTCGTCGTGATGGGGGTGAGCAATTCGCTGAATTTTCCGACGACTGCGACGGCCTACGACACCTCGCTGGCGTCCCAACCCGGTGGAGGTTCGCTTGGCGGGGGCGGAGTCGTATTTCAGTCACCCACCGACGTAGTGCTGGTTCGACTCAATCCGACGGGTTCGGCGCTGCAGGCCTCGACCTACTATGGACGATTCGGTTATGATGGGCTTCATGACTTGAGCACACCACACTATGGTGACGAGGCGCGTGGCGATCTGTGGGTGGACGCAGGCGGAATCTGGATTGCGACGGCCACCCGCTCCCGTGCATTGGCAACGTGGCCCCTCGATACCTCTAGGGGCGGAACCACCGACGGACTTCTTGCGCACTTTAGCACTGACCTCGACACACTGCGCTGGGCTACCTACGTCGGTGGTCCGGACTTGGACGGATTGACATCGCTGATTCCCACCCCAGGCCCCACGGGCAACCGCCTCGCGGTGCTCGGCTGGACTTCGGGTATGGGGAATCTTTCGGGATCAGGCGTAACCACGGTGCCCAACGGCCAGGCTGAAGCATACTACGCGCTCTTTAATCCGTCCAATGGCCAGCTGCTCGGTCAGACCTATCTCGAACCGCAGTACTGCAATTCCTATGGATTCCTCACTGCGCAAAACCCATCGGGCGCCTATGCCGCCGTGGGTGATTCGAGCGCGGTGTTGCTCTCGCTGGGCTTGGGTACATTGTGCCAGGGCTCGGGGCCCTACGTTGGGCCGCTCGCGCCCACCCCGGGGCTGTGGCAAAATCCCAACTCAACGCAAATCCTGACCTGGATCAAGGCCGAAGGAGATAGCATCTACCGCACGCAGTACGTAGGCAACGGCCAACTCAACCGGCGCATTTCGCCGACGGCCCTTCAGGTGGACGACTGCGGAACCGCCTACTTCTCGGGCTGGTTCGGCAACCTCAACGGCGGAACCATCACCAATCTCTACACCAGCCCCAATGCCTACCAGTCCACTACCGACGGCAAGGACTTTTACTTCTTGGCCCTGGACCGCCACGGCAACCCCGAATACGCCAGCTACTTTGGCGGCAATGGGGCCGACGAACATGTCGACGGCGGAACCTCGCGCTTCGATCCCAACGGCGTGATCCACCAGGCCATTTGTGCGGGCTGCGGCGGAACCGACAACCTACCCATTTTTCCGAGCAACGCCCACTCTGCGACGAACAATTCACCCAACTGCAACATGGCTGGCGTGCAAATAGCCTTTGAGCTCTTGGCCGCTGCCGCCCAACTCGACCTCAGCGTCGATACCATTTGTGCGGGTGACAGCCTTTACCTCACCGGAACCACCAGCCGTACCGACGTCCTAACCGTGGCATGGGGAGACGGCGTTACCTGGACGGGCCCGCCCAACCCGCTCCCGGGGCACAGCTACGCCGTGCCCGGACCCTATGTACTCACCGTGACAGCACTCGATACCATTTGCCTCACCCAAGCGGTTCAAACGCTTAATCTGTGGGTGCTACCTGGTTCCGCAGTGCGAGCAGATGCCCAGCTGAGTTTTGATCCATGTGACCCTGCGCGAAGCATTGCGCTGAGCCCCGGCCCCAATCTCAGTGCAGAGGTTCTGGTGCTCTACGGTGCCAGCGGTTCGGTAGACAGTCTCGTGCCGCCCTTTGCGTGGTCCGGAACCTCATTGGTGAATTCCTACTCAGCCTGGTTAGTGGCCTACGATAACATCTGCGGACAGCGCGACAGTCTTCAGTTTACGGCGGAGTTTCGCCCTGAGCTCACGGTTCCGACCGCCAGCGTCACGGCACCGTTCTGCTTGGACGGTCAGCCGGTGCGGGGCCTTGGCCAGCGCGGCAACTCGACCAATTCCTATTGGCGGATTCCCGGCGGTGGCATCGTTCTAGGTCCAAGTGTTCAATGGCCGGCAACGCAGGCCGGAAACCTCAGTGCGTGGTTCGTCGTGGCGGACACAGTGTGCGGCATCAAGGATTCCGTGCAAGTCACCTATCAAATTTTGGGTGCGGACCTTGACAGTGTGCAGGTTCCGAACGTATTCACGCCCAACGGGGACGGCATCAATGACGCGTTCGAGTTGCGCGGAACCGAGGCCAGCGCCCTCGCCCAGATCAACCTGGTGGTGTACAGTCGCTGGGGTCAAGAGGTCTTTCGAACCAACGACCCCCAATTCGCATGGGACGGTCGCTACCAAGGTCGGGCACTTTCGCCCGGGGTCTACCTCTACCACCTCACGTGGCAAAGCCAGTGCGGTACGGCCGGCGATCAGCACGGGGCGGTCACCCTCAACCAATAAAAAAGCCACCCAGGCGGGTGGCTCGATTCAATTGCTTGCCTGGCTTAGTGTCCGACCATGTCTTCGGGGCGAACCCAAGCGTCAAACTCCTCAGCCGTGACATAGCCCAGCTTAAGGGCTGCCTCTTTGAGCGTGCTTCCCTCGGCGTGGGCGGTTTTGGCGATTTTGGCCGCTTTGTCGTACCCAATGTGGGTGTTGAGTGCGGTGACCAGCATTAGCGAATTCTCTAAATGGCGCTGAATGATGGGGTAGTTGGGCTCGATTCCGGCGGCGCACTTGTCGGTGAACGACACGCAGGCGTCGCCGATGAGGCGCGCGCTCTGCAGCACGTTGGCAGCAATCAATGGTTTGAACACGTTGAGCTCAAAGTGTCCGGTGGCTCCGCCGAGCGAAACGGCCACGTCGTTCCCGATCACCTGAGCTGCGACCATCGTGAGGGCCTCGGGCTGGGTCGGGTTGACCTTTCCGGGCATGATGCTTGAGCCAGGCTCGTTGTCAGGAATAATGATTTCTCCAATACCTGAACGTGGACCCGAAGACAGCATGCGCACGTCATTCCCAATCTTCATGAGCGAAACCGCAACGCGCTTGAACGCCCCACTGAGCTCGACCATGGCGTCGTGCGCGGCCAAGGCTTCGAACTTATTCGGAGCTGTTTTGAACGGCATTCCCGTAAGCTCGGCAATGTTTGCGGCCACGGCCACGTCGTATCCCTTGGGTGTGTTGAGGCCGGTACCGACGGCGGTTCCGCCCAAGGCCAACTCAGCGACCATTTCGAGCGCGTTGTCGATGGCGCGGATTCCGTTGTCGAGCTGCTGCACGTAGCCGCTGAACTCCTGGCCAAGGGTCAGGGGAGTGGCGTCCATAAAGTGGGTGCGGCCGGTTTTAACTACATTTTTGAATGCGTCCGCTTTGGCAGCCAAGGCGTCGCGCAGGAGGCGGATTCCGGGAACCGTCGTGCGCACCGTCTGAAGGTAGGCGGCAATGTGCATCGCCGTGGGGAAGGTGTCGTTCGAGGACTGAGACTTGTTCACGTCGTCGTTGGGGTGGAGCACCTTGTTCGCGTCCTGCAGGCTGCCGCCGCTCAGCACGTGGCCGCGGTAGGCAATGACCTCGTTGACGTTCATGTTGCTTTGGGTCCCAGAACCGGTCTGCCAAATGACCAGCGGAAACTCGGCGTCGTGCTGGCCCGTGAGGATTTCGTCGCAGACGTTGCCAATGAGCTCGGCCTTTTCGGCGGATAGCACGCCCAAGTTGCGGTTGGTCAAAGCCGCCGCTTTTTTGAGGTAGGCAAAGGCGTGCACGATCTCTTTGGGCATGCTGCCTTCAGGGCCGATTTTAAAGTTGGTGCGCGAGCGCTCGGTCTGGGCGCCCCAGTAGGCGGTTGCGGGAACGTGGACTTCGCCCATCGTGTCGCGTTCAATGCGGGTTTGTGTGCTCATGGGGCAAAATTACACCCGACACGGGGCGCAAAGAATTGCTCAGTGTCACTTATCTTTGCCCCACTACGAATTCAACGTACCCTTCAACGCAGCGCACTATGAAATTCCTCGGATTCCTCCTCGCCATCATGATCATTCTGACCGGGTTCAGCATGCTCGTATTCCTCGCCCTGTTCGTAGGGTACTGGCTGACCTTGATTGGTTTGGAGCGCGTAATGCCCGAGCGCATCTACAAGTGGCTCGAGGGGGCGAAGCGCTAGACTTCTCACCAAAGCAACACAAAAGGCGCCCATCGGGCGCCTTTTTTTGTGAACTTAGGTTGCGAACTACACGAAGTCTTCGCCGCGCCGCATCTTGACATCGTGCACGAACTGCTTGATTTCTTGCTCTTTGCTGCGAGGACACACCAAAAGACGGTTTTCACTCAAAATCACGATATAGTCGTGTAATCCGTCGACCACGGCGACCATGTCCTCAGGAATGTGGTAGGTGTTTCCGCTTGCGTCGTACGACAGTACGTGGTTGCCAGCACCGGTGTTTCCGTTCACGTCTGCCGCCCGCTGCTCGTGAACCGCACCCCAGCTGCCCAAGTCCGACCAGCCGAATTCGGCAGGCATTACAAGAACCTGCTTTGCTTTTTCAAGAATTCCGTAGTCGATCGACTCGTTGGGGCATTCTCCGTACATCGAACGTATGAATTCTGCCTCTGAGACCGTGCCAAAATGCTCCCAGCCTGCACTGAATCCCGCGTACATCTCGGGCATGTGCTTTTCGAAGGCACTCAAAATAGCGTTGGAATTCCACACAAAAATTCCGGCATTCCACAAAAACTCTCCCGTCGCGATGAACTGCTCGGCCATCTCGCGGTTGGGCTTTTCTGTAAACGTCTTCACTGGGTGCACGTCGGGGGCATAGGTGGACTTCTCGGGGCGGAACTGAATGTACCCATAGCCCGTTTCAGGACGAATGGGGTTCATTCCCAGGGTCATTAGCACGTTGTGGGTGCCCGATGTGGCTAGTGCTGAGGTGAGGCGAGCGGTGAATTCCGCTTCATTGGTGACCAAATGGTCGGCGGGTGTGACGACAAAGTTGGCGAGCGGATCGCGTTTTTTGAGCACAAACGCGGCATAAGCGACACAGGGAGCCGTGTTGCGACGGGCGGGTTCGGCCAAAATTCGCTGGCGGTCGAGTTCGGGGAGCTGTACCAAGCAGGTATCGGCATAATCCACGTGCGTCACCACATATATATGGTCGGCCGGAACGACGGACTTCATGCGGCGGAACGTCTGCTGAAGCAGGGTTTCGCCCGTTCCAAGAATATCGAGAAACTGCTTGGGCGTTCGCGAAGTCGAGGTAGGCCAGAATCGCGAACCGACGCCGCCCGCCATAATCACTGCATAATTGTGTTCCATAGCCCAGTGGGTTAGGCCGCAAAGGTAGGGAAGTCCCTAAGGTCGTACCTTTGCCGCCTTGTCCGTTTTCGGTCATTTACGCACCATCCGCATGAAAAACATTGTACTCTTCGGCCCTCCGGGGGCAGGAAAAGGCACGCAAAGCGCCCTACTCGTCGATGAATTTGCTTTGGTTCACCTTTCGACGGGTGACATTTTTCGCCGCAACATTCGCGAGGCGACCGAGTTAGGCCGATGGGCTAAGTCCTTTATGGACCAGGGTCAATTGGTTCCGGACGACGTTACCATTGCCATGCTCAAGGATGAATGGACCAAGCATCCTGATGCGGCCGGGTTCATATTTGACGGATTCCCACGCACTTCGGCGCAGGCCGCGGCCCTTGACGAGATCCTTGCGGATGCCGGGACCGGTGTCACTGCGATGATCGGCCTTGAAGTCGACGACGAAGAACTTGTCACTCGTCTCTTGGCACGAGGTGCAACTTCGGGCCGTGCTGACGACGCCAACGAAGAGGTGATTCGCCAGCGTCTTGCGGTGTACACCCGCGAAACCGCGCCGGTTCAGTCCTACTACGAGGCCCAAGGCAAGTACCGGGGTCTCAATGGGGTGGGTAGTATAGAGTCCATTACGGACGAACTGCGTCGCCTTATTCAATCTCTTTAACATACGTACCCGTGGCAGATTCTAATTTTATTGACTACGTCAAGGTCTTCTTGCAGTCCGGCCACGGGGGCGGGGGAAGCCGTCACTTCTTTCGTGCCAAGGGGCTACCCAAAGGAGGTCCGGACGGGGGTGACGGTGGCCGCGGTGGGCACATCATTTTAGAGGCGAATCCGCAAATGTGGACATTAATTCACCTCAAGTACCGAAAGCACATAAAGGCAGAACCTGGCGTCAACGGCAACCGCAATCTGCGCATCGGTGCAAGCGGAGAGGACATCGTCCTGCAGGTTCCGCTTGGAACCGTCGTCAAGGATGCCGAAACCCTTGAAGTGCTCTGCGAACTTACCCAGCCTGGCGAACGCCGCGTCTTCCTACCCGGCGGCCGTGGTGGCCGAGGAAACGCATTCTTTAAAAATTCCGTCAACCAAGCCCCCGAACACGCCCAGCCCGGTGAAGAAGGCCGCGAAGGCTGGTTCCTTCTCGAGCTCAAGGTCCTTGCGGACGTAGGTCTGGTCGGATTCCCGAACGCAGGTAAATCCACCCTGCTCAGCGCTGTGAGTGCCGCCAAGCCTGAGATCGCCGACTACCCGTTTACGACCCTCGTGCCCAACCTCGGTGTCGTTGCCCACCGCGACTACACTTCGTTTGTAATGGCTGACATTCCGGGGTTGATCGAAGGCGCCGCCGAAGGGCGTGGACTCGGCCACCGATTCCTCAAGCACATCGAACGGAACGCCCTCCTGCTGTTCTTGGTTCCGTGCGATGCTCCCGACGTCGTCGAGCAGTACCACATTCTGCTTGGAGAGTTAGAGCGATTCAACCCTGAACTGCTCACGAAGCGCCGCGTACTGGCCATTTCAAAGACCGACATGCTCGATGAAGAGCTGCTCGGCCAATTGCTGGATGGGGTGCGTCCGCGCCTCCCCAAGGATCTGCCGCTGACCACATTTAGTAGTGTCACGGGCCAGGGCCTTGACCACCTCAAAGATTTGCTGTGGGATTCGTTGAATCGCTCGATCGACTAGACCGCTCGGTCTTTCTCGACCTCGCTGGCCATGGTGGACCCTGGGCGGACCTACTGTGTACTGCGGTTTCCAATACTTGGGTTGCACTCGCCATCTGGCTCGTCTTATGGGCGGTCCAGCGCCCAAAATTCTCACTCAGTGCCTGGTTTTGGCTTTTGATTACCCTGGTAGCCGCCTTTGCGGCTTCGGATTGGGTCGCCACCTTACTCAAAAACAGTATCGAACGTCCTCGGCCGTGCTGGGCCCTCGAGGGTGAATTTCGCGCTGTGGCCACGTGCCGCGGAGCCTTTGGCTTTGTCTCAGGCCATGCGGCCACCACCTGGGCTTTGCTGACGGTATACGTGGCTTCACGGCCTGGTCGATGGCTCATGGTGTTGGCAGTGATGTGGGCCTTGGCGGTCCCCTTTTCGCGGGTATACCTCGGCGTGCACTATCCGGGAGACGTACTGGCTGGTGCGCTCCTCGGAATCGCAGTCGGTCGCCTCATTCTCCGCATTCGCCCTCTATCTTCGGGACTATGAATCCGTTTGCCGTCGCCTTGGGCGGAGCCTTTGGCAGTCTTCTTCGCTGGTCCCTGACGGTCCTTCTCAAGCGCGCAGAGGCCCCGCTACTCACCGCTTCCACCGCCACTCTAGTGGCCAACGTCACAGCGGCAGCACTACTTGGCTACCTCATGGCGCGGCCCCATCCTGACGCGCGGATTCAGCTTGCACTCGCCACGGGGGTGTGCGGCGGATTCAGTACCATGAGCACCTTTAGTTGGGAAGCCCTACAGTGGGCCAAAACGGGTTCATGGCTGATGGCCTTGGGTTACGTGACGGTAACCTTGGTGCTGAGCATCGGCGCTGCCGCCGCAGCCTACGCCTTAGCGAACAAGTAGCACGACGCCCTGCTGCTCGACGGGGGAATCCCCAAAATCAAGCGTAAACAGCGACCACACGTAGGCACCCTCGGGGCATTCGGCCCCAACGTTGTGCACGCGTCCGTTCCATTCTTCAAGCGCATTTTCACTCCGAAAGACCACGTTGCCCCACCGGTCCATAATGTGAAGGCGGTACTGCGTAATGCCCGTTGCAACGGGTCGAAAGCCCTCGTTCCCGCCGTCTCCGTTCGGCGTAAACGCAGTAGGCGACCATACATTATAGATGGGGTTGACGCGAACCGAGTCTACAAGGGTGTCCCAGCACCCAAACTGATTTACGGCGATGCGGCGCACCACAAAGGTTCCGGTATCGCGGTAGAGGTGCACGACAAAGGCCTCTTGGGCGTAGAGAGACGAATCGCCCATGTCAAACCAGAACTGCTCGTCGGCGTCCACTGAGTCAGCACGCACCTGAACCAAAGGTTGGTAAATCGACACCGTCTTGGGCGCAATCGTCATGCCCAATACCGGCCTTGGATTCACCCGAATAGCCCCCGGAAAGATCTTTTCTACCGTGTCGCGGCAGCCCGTTTCGGTCCACATGCGCACCCGAACGTCGTACAAGCCCGGTACCGTGTAGGTGTGCACGGGAGACTCCACCGTGTCCCCTGAGCCATCTCCGAAATCCCATTCGAAGTAGGTTGTGCGGCGGGCAAATGCCCCCGCATCAAAGACGAGCGTGTAGGGTTCGCAGCCCACCCACGGCCCAATGGCACTGTCGAGTCGGGGTCGCGGATCAACCACCACCGAATCGAGGTAGGATTCGTCGCAGGATTTGGACTGAATGCGCAGGGTGACCGGGTAGGTTCCGGGCTGAAGAAACTGAACGGGAGGCGGGAATTCGCCGGACCAATTTGCCAGTGAAGCGTCGCCCGGAGCCCCAAACGTCCAATCAAACTGTGCGCCGTCAAACCAGGTTCCGAACGCGGTAAACGTGACGGGCTGCTGATCAAAGCAGGGGCCGCCGTCGTGCGTAAAACTCGGATTGATGGGCGGGTAGATATGGAACTTAACGCGGTCCGTGTCGGCACAGGGCCAGCCGGGATTGGCCACAAGCGTTACCCAGAATTCACCGGTGTCGCTAAACGTCCAGGTCGGAAATGCGAGGCGAGAGGTGTCATCGCTGCGGCTCGGATCACCAAAATCCCACCAAAATGTTGTTGCATTGATGGACTCGTGAAAAAATGGAACCGTCGCCCCAATGCAAATCTGCTCGGGATCGTCCACTTCTGAAACAATGTCTGCCTTAATGAACGCTTGGCACGAGGTCACATTGAACTGGTAGTCGCGGCGGACGGTGTTCAAAAGCGCCCCGCTTCTCCATTCCTCAACCTCGATAGCGAGCACGAACTGTCCGGTGACATTGAGAAACCCGGTTAAGGTTCCGGTAGTCCCGTTAATACTCAAGGACGGGTTTCCCGGTATGGGATTCGTAGGCGTCGTAGGGTTCAAAAAGGTGATTGGAACATAGGGAGGCGGTGCGGGTGGGCTAGGGGCGGGGGTGTTGAATCCAGTCCCGTTGTTCTTTCCGCCTCCGTGCAGCGGGTTGACGAGTCGGTAGTAGAGCGAGTCGCCGTCGGGGTCGGTGGCGATGCTCGGAATCCGAAGGGTCTCTTGGTTGCACAGTACGATGGGTGGCAGGCTGTTCCACTGCGGACTGTTGTTGCACTGGTCCATGGGCGGCACGCGCGCCATCAGCGTCGAGCCCCAGTCGTCGGGAGTGGGTATGTTGCTGATTGTTGCATTGCGGCAGCAGCGCTGCCATGTGATCACGTAGCCGTTCGTGCGCTGCGGGAGCTGTACGACGGTCGTGTAGGTCGCGTACTCTGTGCAGATATTGGGCGGAGCCTGAAGGCAGGGGTTCCCCGTATTGGCGGGCACACCAATCGTCGGCCCCTTGTTTACCTGAAGGTTGTGGATCAGAAGGTTTTGGATTCCGTCGTAAATGCCAATCGATACGGTTGGGTCGAGCTGCGCACCGGTTGAGTTGCAGTCGCGGTACACCACCAGTTTGATCTGGTACTGGTTGTTTCCGAGGCAAGTATAGGTCAGCTCTCCGCCCACCAGGTGGGCAGCCTGAGCTGCAAGCCCCCAAAGGAGCAGCAGTGCTACGGTAAGCGTACGCAGTCGGACCATGGCAGGGTTTGAAATCCCTTTCGTGAAAAATACGCCAAATCTTCGGGGTCGGGGCAGATGGCGAGGGCAAAGTCCCCTCCCCATGCGCCTAAGCTCTTCAGCGTCGCGGGAGCGTCGGGAAAGCGGTCCTGCACTAGAGGGGTGGCGATCCACTCCGCCGTGCGTGCTTCAAGCTCTTTGGCGGTCGAGGCCCATTCCTCTGCCGTCTGTCCCGCTGCGAGTTGGTGGCTGAGGCGACTAATGGCTTCAATTTCATCGCGAAGCGGCAGGCGCCTCGCTTTGGCCACCTCGACTTGGCTGTCTTGCTTCGCGCCGAGGTAGACGAGTCCAAAGTGCGCTGTGGGCCAGTGGCCTGACGCTACGTTGTGCCATTCGGCGGAATCTTCGCCCGTCTTGCGGTACATGAGCGCCCCGTCTGCACGGGCACTCGCCACATCGAATCCGGACCCTTTGGATGTGGCAAAGTGGAGCGCCATGGCGTCCACGCCGGTCCACTGCGCGATCAAGTCGGTGAGGGTTGAGGACGATCCCCAGCCCCAACTGCGTTCAAACTCAAGTCGGGTGGTGACGTGCCCGTGGGATGGCACGCTTCCGCCCAAATTCCGCGCTGCTTCGAGCAACTTCGCGAGGTGTGCGTCGGTCAATGCCTCGGCGTCGAGCCACGCATTCCCATGAACATCTAGGGCCGTCCACTTGAGGGGACTGTTGGTGTCTTGAAATTCAAGTGACTGACCCTTTTGAGTCGGAACCGCAAGCGATTCAGCGCCGTGGAGCACCCAGTATTCGCCGCTCAGCAGCAGCTTACCTGCGCTCCACCATCGGCTCATCGCGCGACGCCTTCAGCGGCCGGAACCGGGATTCCGCGCAACCTGCAAAACGCAGCGACCACTTCGGCGTGGTGCGGAACCTTGTCGGCAAAAAACGCCGTCAATTCTGCTTTTTCGGCATCAGTGGCCTCAAGCTGGTTGAGGATGTTGAGCAAGTGCATCTTCATGTGGCCCTTTTGAATGCCCGTGGTCGTGAGCGCCCGAAGCGCCGCAAAATTCTGTGCCAGTCCCGAGGCGGCGATGATGCCCATGAGTTCTTCTGCTCCGGGGTTCCCAAGTGCTTCGAGGGAGAGCTGCACTAAAGGGTGCAGTTTGGTCAGTCCACCGACGGTTCCGAGTGAGAGCGGAACCTCGATCCAAAAACGGAACTCGCCGTTGTCCACGGAGCAGTGCGTAAGTGAGCGGTACTGGCCATCTCGCGAGGCGTAGGTATGGCACGCCGCTTCTACGGCCCTGAAGTCGTTGCCGGTGGCGAGCACGACGGCGTCAATGCCGTTCATGATGCCTTTGTTGTGGGTGGCAGCACGGTACGGTTCCACTTCAGCAATGCGCACCGCACGCTGAAACTTACGGGCAAATTCATGGACGTCGATACCAGAGCCGTCGTCCAAATCTTCGAGGGCGCAGCGGACTTCGGACCGCACAATGCACTCGGGGGTGTAGTTGCTCAAAATGCACATTACTACTTCGAGGTCGCCACTGGCCGTGCCGGCGTCGGTGGCCGCTTCGAGGCGGAGCACCTTGGCCATCTCTTCGAGGCAGGAATTGATGAAGTTGGCCCCCATCGAATCACGGGTTTCAAAGCGGACTTCGAGCTGAAAGTAGTCGTCCATGGCCGTGCGGCGGTCCTTGAGCTCGATGCTCAAGATGCCTCCGCCGCGCGCACGCATATTGGCGGTAATGCCTTCTGTAGCTGCGAGCAATTCAGGCTGAATGCGCGCGACCAAGGTGGTGAGGGCTGAGGCGTCGCCAGTGAAGGTGAAGTGAATGTGCCCAATTTTGGTCGTCGACAGAACCGTAGAAACGAATCCGCCGCGGTCCATCCAGAACTGTGCGGATTTGGCAGCGGCAGCGACCACTGAACTTTCTTCGATGGCCATCGGAACCGTGTATACCTGACCGTTAATCAAAAAGTTGGGAGCTACCCCCAGCGGCAGAAAGTAGTTGGCGACGGTGTTTTCGATGAATTCATCGTGGCGCTTTTGAACGCTTTCGTCGCCGTGGTTGTACGAAGCGATGAGGGCCTGACCCTGCTCGGGGTTGCTCAGGTGCTGCTCGGTCAGCCAGGTTATTTTGGCGGACTTACTCAACTTCGAAAAGCCACGAATTTGGAGGTTGCTACGCTTCATGTCTAAGGTTTAATGCAAAAGTAACCGCTTATCGACCGAGAGGTTCAACAAAACGCCAAATTCCTGCACCGGTGAAGTAGGCAAGGACGTCTATCGGATCTGCAGTGAAACGAGTGTCAACGTTGGGAATCCATACTTCAAAAGCGACAGCAAGTGCCGCGGTAAAACACGCTACCGCCCACCATGTTAGCATAAAATCAGGTTGAATTCTTCGTGCAAGGATGCTCGGTATTCCTAAAGCCACCGGTACCGTGCACAACGGGTCCAGATGGGAATCTGCCATGGTTAGATGCACGTCTGCCGCAATGAATCCCTGATGTGCCACGAATGCGCCCAAGGCAATCAGGGCCAGCGGGTTTATACCGCTACCCAGTATGCCATCCAGGCGATGGCGCCACCCACGGCGAGCACCATCCAATTCAGTGCCTTGCCGGTGTTGATGATGCTTCGCTTCCATGTGGGGATCTTGGGGTCAGTATTCCATTGCATCGCAGGCATTTCAAATGCTTTAAATCGTTCCGGATTGCCTTGGTTGGCAAAGGTGCTGTGTACGTTGCGCGGAGTGCCGCACGAGGGGCAGCCAGTTGGGTCCTCGCCCCAATCGCCGCAGTGGGTGCATTTTAGCTGGGTAGCCATGCGCCAAAGGTACGCTTCGCCAAAGGCTCAGAAGTAAAAAAGCCCCACAGAAAACTGAGGGGCTTTGCGATTTTGGTGGTTCGGGGCGGAATCGAACCGTCGACACATGGATTTTCAGTCCATTGCTCTACCAACTGAGCTACCGAACCAAAATCGGGAGCGCAAAGGTAATGCGCAAATTCGAAATACCTTTGTTCTCGAAGCATGATTTCTGTAGACGCCGGCAACACACGTATCAAAGTATTGATTTTCAATCAAGACGGAAGTGTGCAGTACCAGAAAACCTGGCCACGTGCAGCGCAAGCAGATTGTGAAGCGTGGCTTAATACGCGTGACGACTCAATTTTTATTTGCGATTCCGCGGGGTGGCATTGGAACATTGGAACAGTCGTCACTTCTCGGGCGAACTGGAGTTTTGCAGTAGATTATTCAGAATCCGTGGGGGTGGACCGCCTTGCGGCGATCGAAGGAGCCCGGACGCATTACCCTGATCTGCCATTACTTCTCATTTCACTCGGAACCTGCCTAACCTACAGCTACCTCGCGCAAGACGGCCGCTTTCAAGGCGGATCGATAGCCCCTGGGTGGTCCAGTCGGCTGAAGGCGATGCACAAGCACACCGGGAGCCTCCCGGATCTGGAGGCGATTGTTGAACTCGGTTCCGACCCCCGAACCCACACGACGGCACAAAGCATGCGCCGAGGTGCGGCGCAAGGGATGGTGGACGAAATCAACGCAGAAATCGAACGCTTCGAAAGAATTAATCCAAATTTAACTGTCCTCGTCACGGGTGGAGATGGCCTAACTTTTGTCAATCATTTGAAAAAGGGCATCTTTGCCGACGAAAATTGGGTTGCCAGAGGACTCTGGGCCCTTGCACAAGAATGAATACGCCACGCTTCCTCACTGCCCTAATGCTCGCTACGGTCCTGAGCTTGAGTGCACAACAGCAGTCCGTCAGTCCGTACTCACTGTTCGGAACGGGCTGGTTCGCCGCCCAAGCCAACGCTTACCAGCAACTTCTTGGCGGCGCGAGTTCCGCAGACCGCAATCCGTGGTACGTCAATCCGGACCAACCTGCAGCCCTTTCGGCGCTTAAATACACCACGTTGGACCTCGGGGGCCAGTGGTCTGGAATTCGTCAATCCAATGCAAGTAAAAGTGTGCTCAATCAGACGGGCGGCTTCAATCATTTCGGAATTGGCGTCCCACTCGGAAAGGGTATGGCCTTGGCAGGCTCACTGCGCCCGTACACCTCAGTGGGCTACGACCTTCAAACAGGCGGAACAGATTCATCTTTTGGTGACTGGTACCGCCGCTACACGGGTCGCGGAGGCTTGAACGCCACTGCGATTTCGTGGTCGTGGATGCCCATTAAATACATCTCGATGGGTGCGACTACTCGCTACCTATTCGGTACGGCCGAGCGCAGCAATAAACTCTACTTCACCAATGCCCGCTACGACTACGTTGGAGAGGTGGAGCACGTCTCGGTAAGCGACTGGCGCTGGCAGTTTGGTGGCCAACTTATTCTGCCGTTTGGCGAGCAAGAGGTTACCGCCGGAATTCAGTACGAACCCACCGCCACACTTCAGGCTACGCAAGATTACAGCCTTTACAGTTTCAATACGAACGCTGCGGGAACCGAACTTCCGCTGGATACCGTGCAATCTCGAGCGGCTACATCGGGTAGTATTGTGCTTGGTTCGCGTCTTGGATACGGATTGAGGTGGGTGCGGAACCGCAAGAATGCCATGCTGCCCGCATGGTCGCTTGCCGTACACTACGAGCAAATTAATTTGGAACAGCAACGGGATTTTGGGTCAGTAGTGCCTGGGGCCTACCAACAGCCGACATCTACGTGGGTAGCGAACGCCTCGGTGGTTCCGATGCTTGCCTTTTCGAACCGACGTCTGACGTCCTATTGGAGTCAGATTCAGTACATCGCCGCGTTTCGCAGCGACCGATTTGGACTGGTGCTCAATGGTACCGAAGTCACCGGATGGAACGCCAACTTTGGGTTGGCAATGCCGGTTGGTGGACGTAGTTTTATTCCCGGAGACGTTAAAGTTTCGACGCTACACCTCGGGCTGAGTACCGGGCAATTGGGTAGTATCCAAAATGGTCTCGTCCGTGAACAATATCTTCGCGCCTTCGTTGGCGTTACACTGAACGACCAGTGGTTCATGAAAGCTAAATTCCGTTGATTATGAAGCGTATCATCTTTTCTCTATTCTTAGCAGTTGGCCTCGTTCCCAGCTTTGCTCAAGCCAAGTGGGGTAAATCTCAAACTGACTCATTGGTCTGCTTTGAGAAGTACAATGAATTTGGATCGCTCTACAATACGAAGGCCTACGCAGAAGCTTACGAGCCATGGAAAGTGGTTTATGAAACGTGCCCCTCAGCAACAGATGTCGTCTACCGATTTGCTCCCAAAATCATTGAGGCTAAAATCAAAGCCACGACCGACCCAGCCGCTAAAGAGGCTCTGATTCGTCTGCTTCTTTCAAGCTACGACAAGCGCAATACGTACTTTCCTGGTAAGGAAGCCGAAGTTCTTGCTCAAAAAGCGGATGATTTTTGGACCTACTATCCCGATAGCGCCAAAAAGGCCTACGAAATGTACAAGGTCGCCTTTAATCTCGATCCCAAAGCCATACAACCATCGTACTTGAACAACTACTTCAATGTGGTAATCAAGCTGTACAAGGATGAGGTCCTGAAGTCAGAGGGTCTTCTTGACGGATTCAACGACGTGGCTGAAGCCATTGAACTTCAGTCCAACGATCGCAACGTACTTATTGCAGAACTTACGGCAAAAGACACAACTGGTACCATTACCGAGCGAGAGAAGCGCTCATTGGATATCAATGTGAAGTTGCTGGCTCAGTCCGAAAAGTTGGTAGCCAACATCGAAAAAGGTATTGCTCCCTTGCTCACTTGTGATCGCTTGACGTTGATCTACAGTGATTCCACATTTGCCCTCAACAAGAACGACAAATCGTGGTTGATTCGCGCAGTAAAGATGCTCTCGAAAGAGCGTCAGGACACGTCGGGTGCCACCGACTGCACAGACAATCCGGTGTACTTCAAGGCGGCTTCTGCGTTGTACGCACTTGAACCTTCTGCTCAGGCAGCTCGCTCTATGGGCCAATTGAGTGTGAAGAATGGTAAGTGGGCAGACGCCAAGAAGTATTTTGAGGACGCCATTCGCCAGGAAGTTGACCCTAAGAAGCGGGCAAAGGATTGGATGAAGATTGCCTACGTCAGCGACAAATTGGGGCAGTCTTCAGAAGCGAAGCGCGCATGCCTTGAGTCAGCCAAGCAGAATTCTGAGTCAGGTGAGCCCTTCTTGTACCTTGCTTCGCTGTATGCTCAAGCGGCGGGCACATGCGGAAGCAATGCATTTGAAAAGAATGCGGTGTACTGGGCGGCGATCAACATGGCCAATCGTGCGGCTTCCGTTCAGCCTGACCTTGCACCGCGCGCCGAGAAGCTGGCGGCTGCCTTCCGCAAGGGAGTGCCCGACAAGTCGATTGCCTTCCAATTCGGATTCAAAGACGGAGATACCTACACCGTCGGATGTTGGATTAACGAGCGCGTGGTTGTCCGCTACTAAATTCGGGCTAATTCTGGCGGTGGGCGTCGTCGTGGCTTCGTGCCGCAACGACGCCCACGACGTTCAGCGCGTTCGTGCCCAACCACAGGGTCCGGCCACCATTCAATATGGTATTTCTGTAGTGTACGCTGATACGAGCGAGGTGCAATGGAAGCTTCAATCCGACCGTTGGGAAGAGGAACGAACGGCCAACAACCCCACGAGAGAACTCTTCAGTGGTAACGTTCGAGCAAGCCAATGGGTTGGTAAGCGTGCTACGGGAACCGAAATGATAGCCGACCGAATCATACGGGACGTCAAAGAGCGAGTTTGGGAACTCCAGGGCAATGTCCTAATCCGCACAGGGGATCGTAAAACATTGCGAACTCAATCCCTTTTTTGGAATCGGGAAGAGGGTAGAGTCTATGGCGATAGCTGGGTTGAAATTCGCGAAGAGGGTCAAACCTTAAGTGGCACCGGCTTCGAGGCCCAGGACGACCTATCGACCTACAGCATTTTTGAAGTGTCCGGCAGCGCGGACAGTAATTAAAAGGTAATTTTGAACCATGAAGCCAGCTCGCAGCCTTAGAACAATGGAGTGGATGTATTATGTCGTCGCCGTACTCTCGGCGGAATCTGCGTGGTCTTTGCGCACAAGCGATCCAACACGTGCGCTCTTATTCGTTGGTTTTGTGATTCTTGCATTGGGCATGGCCTACTGGCGCCGACGCCAACGGATTCGGAGTAGCCAAGAATCCCAATCATGAGTGCCATCATCCTTTTGGTGGCGCTGGTCGCATCGGCATTCTTTTCTGGGTCTGAGATTGCGTTTTTGTCGGCCAATCGCCTTCAACTTGAAATTGACCTCAAGCGCAAAACGATTCCGTTTTGGGTGACCCATTGGATGCAGCATCCTCAGCGCTTTATCGTCACGATGCTCGTTGGTAACACGCTTGCGCTCGTAGTGGTTGGAGCCCAAACATCTCAACTCCTTCATCCGTTCCTGCTTAAGTTTATGCAGGTTCCGCTCGCGGTACTTACGGAAACGCTCGTTTCTACCATTGTCGTATTGTTCTTAGCAGAGTACATCCCTAAGGCGCTCTTTCGTGAGCAAGCCAACGCTGCGTTTAAGTGGGTTGTGGTTCCTTCTGGAATTTTCTATATTCTTTTCTGGCCAATCACATGGCTCTTGGGTCACTTTAGTGCCTTCATTTTGAGACGATTGGGTGCTGATCCACAGTCAGCTCCGTCTGCACGGGTATTTGGACTATCGGACCTCAACCATTTGGTAGATGAAGCGAGCCAACAGCACATTCAAGAACCTGAAGTTGAGTTGTTTCGCAATGCGCTCGACTTTGCAGAGGTCAAGGTGCGCTCGTGTATGGTTCCTCGACCTGAAATTGTCGCGGTGCCGTTGAGCATCAGTCTTGAGGACCTCAAGTCCACGTTTGTAGCGACGGGCTACAGTCGATTAGTTGTGTACCGCGAGAGTTTGGACGATGCCTTTGCGTATGTGCATCAGTTTGAACTGTTCAAGCAGCCTAAGAGCCTGCGAAGTGTGCTCACGCCATTGTCGTTTGTACCTGAAGCGATGAATGCTCAAGATGTCTTTCATCAATTGATTCGCGAAAAGCGAAGCATGGCCCTTGTTGTCGATGATTTGGGCGACTTAGTCGGAATACTAACCCTCGAAGACATCATCGAAGAATTGTTCGGTGAAATTGACGACGAACACGATCAAGACAGCCTAGTGGAGCAAGTGCTCGGTGAGGATGAATACCGCCTGGATGCACGACTTGAGGTTGATTACCTCAACGATGCATATGGATTTGAGTGGCCTGAGTCCGAACGATTTACCACCTTGGGGGGCTTAATCACGGACCTTGGAGGCAAGTTGCCCGAGCCCGGAGAGGTTGTAGTTGTCGGCCCTTGGCGGCTTGAAGTTGAAAGTATGGAAGCACAGCGCGTCAAACAGGTTCGCGTGCGGCGCGATGACTAAATAAGTGCGTCGCCAACCGGTTGCTAATTTGTATATTCGCGACCTTATTTACACAAGGTATGGGACTTTTTGAAGCTATTCGCAGCCGCTCAGGCTTAGTCGTGTCAGTAATCGGTATTTCGCTGATTGCCTTTATTTTGACAGACTTTTTAACCTCAGGAAACGTGCTTTTTCAAGGCGACAAAGACGCCGTCGGACGCATTGATGGCACGAAAATATCCTACATCGAGTTTAACAAAGATGTAGAAGAGCTTCGCCAAAATCCACAATATGCTCAAGCATCTCCGCTCCAAATCAGTGAAATGGTGTGGAACAACCTCCTCAATGAAAAGCTATTGGTCGAACCCATGGCAGAATTGGGATTTGTGGTGACCGACGAGGAGTTACGTCGTGTAATCGAGTTGAACCCTTCAGTTCAGCAAATGCCAGGTCTTCAAGATCCGAGCACCGGCGCCTTTCGCCCTGACTTATTGCGCAGTGCACTTCAAAACTTGCGCGACCAGCGCGAGCAGTCTCCTGAAGCTGCTGCCCAGTACGAAAGTTGGGTAGCGTTTGAGAATGACATCAAGAACCAAAGCCTTAGCAACAAAATTTACGATGCGGTTTCTGCGGGAATGAGAATGCCCCTATCTCTTCAGAACGCACTCAATTCGCGGAATAACCGCCAAATTCAACTCGAAATTGCCTCCATGTCGGTATCTGAAGTCTCTGACAGCAGTGTCGAGGCTACCGACGCCGACTACAAAGCGGTGTACGCTGAGTACCAATCGAGTTTCAAGCTTACCAAGCCCGTTCGCGATGGCTTCGTGGCGGACTTTCCTCTTATTCCAAGCGATGAAGATTTGGCCAAGGTGAAACTCGAATTGAGCACGTTAGCTTCGGACTTCGGTGCTTCTTCGGACGACAGTGCCTTCGCTGCAGCGAACAGTGACGTTTTTTCAACCCCAAGTCTACGTCCAGAGTCTACGCTTAATCCCACAATCCTTGAGGCGATTCAAGGTATGTCCGTGGGCTTTGTCGGTGGGCCTATTCAAGATGGCGATTCCTACCGACTCGTAAAGGTGATGAGCCGAGCTTCGCTACCTGATTCGGTGCGCGCAAAACATATCTTGATTGGTTACGCCGGTTCGGAACGTTCAAGTGCCCAGCGCAGTTACCAAGATGCGAAGAAACTAGCCGATAGCCTGCTCACTGCAATCAAGGGAGGAGCGTCCTTTGCCGCTGCCAGCGAAGCGTTGAGCAGTGACGTAGTGGCAGCATCTAAGGGTGGTGACCTGGGCTGGTTCAAACCAGGAATGATGACGCCAGCATTCGAGCAGTTCTGTTTTGAGCGCCGCACCGGAAGCTTTGATATGGTAGAGACCGAGTTTGGATTTCACCTCGTAGAGGTTACGGGTCAAAAGGGTTCGCGTCCAGCTGTTCGTTTGGCCGAGATTGTTCGCCGTATTGACGTGAGTCCGGTGACCGAGCAAAAGATCTACGCTCAGGCTAGTGCCCTAGCCAAGGCCATCCAAGAGGGCAAAGAGCCCCAAGCGGCTGCGGCCCAACTTGGAGTTTCAATGCTTCCTGCTCGCAATGTGACTGCAACCGATGCTTCTGTAATGGGGCTTTCGGACGGTCGCGAAGTGGTCCGTTGGATGTTCAACGAAGACCGTGAGGTTGGCGACGTGAGTGTCGTGAACAATAACTATAAGTCCTACTCGGTCGTGTACGTGACTGGGGCCTTTGAAGAGGGTTACAAGCCTCTTGATGCGGTTAAGGATGACCTTAAGGCACTTGCTCTGAATCGCGCCAAGGTTCGCGTGCTGGCCGACCGGATGGCTAAGACCAAACAACTTAACTGGGCTCCAGCTAACGTCACTCTTGCCTCGCCATTCTTGACCAACGGACGTGAGCCCAAAGTAGTTGGTATGGCTGCCGGAAGCAAAGTTGGAACTCAGTCAGAGATCATCGAGGGCAGCAATGGAGTCTACCGATTTAAAGTGGTAAATACCTTTAATTCTGCGGCCAATTTGACTGCTGCCGACATGGCTGCCGAGAACAATCGTTTAGCTGGCAATGCTCAGCGAATGCTGCTTCAATCGTTGTTGGGATCCGCGAAGGTTAGCGACAACCGCGGTCTGTTCTACTAGACGGCGAAAAGCCCTTAGAGGCTTTCCCAGCGGTACGCGTCCCAGCGCAAGAACACAAACACCATTAGGCTGAATGCCCAGAGGGATGAGCCTCCGTAGCTAAAGAACGGCAGCGGAATCCCGATAACGGGCATCATACCCAGTGTCATTCCAATGTTTACTGTGAAGTGAACAAATAAAATGCTTGCTACAGCCAGTCCATAGTACATTCCAAAGGCGTGCTTTTGACGTTGGGCCAGCAGCGTGATGCGAATAATGAGTCCAGCGAACGCACCGAGCACGATGAGGGACCCAATAAAGCCCCATTCTTCGCCCACGGTACAAAAAATGTAGTCAGTGGTTTGTTCCGGAACAAATCGCAATCGGGTTTGGGTTCCGTTCATGTAGCCTTTTCCAAATAATCCACCAGAGCCAATGGCAATGAGTGATTGTGCGGTTTGGTAGCCCGCGGCACTAGGGTCGTCTACTTGACCTAAAAGGAGTTTGATGCGAATTTGCTGGTGCGGCTTAAGTACCTGATCAAAGACTTGCTGTACCGCCCCAGACCAAAGCAAAGCACCGAGCCCCAACCAAATAGCGGGATGCTTTACAAACCGCACAAAATTTAGACGGGTACGGATTCGCGTCGCGGCGAGACTTAAGACCACGGTTCCGCCAATGATCCAATGTACGGTAGATGGGGTGAGGGCTAGTGAGAGAATCGAGAGGGCTACCACACCCAACGCACCGAAGAGGTAGAATCCAGGAAGGCCAGCGAAGTAAAACACCAGCAAGAACGACGCAAAAACTAAGGCTGAACCTGCATCAGGTTGCAAGAGAATGAGGAGCATGGGCAGCGCCACAACGGCCATAGGAAGCCACCGAGACCGCCATGCCTTAAGGCCGTCAGGACTTCTTCCAAGGACACGGGCAAGAACAAGCGCCGTTCCGAGTTTGGCAAATTCCGATGGTTGAAGGCCAAAAGATCCGAGACTCAGCCATGATTTGTTGCCTCCGCGTTCGACTCCAACGGCCAGTACGGCAAGCAGTAGAACAATGGATAGGGCGTAAACAACCCATGAAAGCACTTCAAATAGGCGTGCATCCGACAAAAGAACCAAAAGCACCAGCACCCCCGCAAGGCCAATGAAGCTCAATTGCTTTCCAGCCTCGTTGGACCAACTCCAGGCCCAGGTATCGTCCATTGGACTTACTGTGGCAAAAATATTAATCCAACCGAATAGGACTAAAAATGCGACAAGTCCCACACTGAGTTGGTCAAGTTTACCTACAAGTGGATCAGTGGTAGTTTGTCGCTGCATCAGTACGGGGGTAGTTCGGTTTCCACTTGGTTGACTCGGTACTCGCCAGTTAAGCTGCCTTCAACCATTCTCCGATAGAGATCGGGACGTGTAATTGTGTCATTGAGGTAGGATTCCATCATCAAACTGGCGATGGGGGCGGCCCAACGCGATCCCCAGTACCCATTTTCAACAATAATTGCAAGTGCAATTTGGGGCTTGTCCAGGGGCGCAAACGCAGTGAAAATTGAGTGGTCTTGACCGTGCGGATTTTGAGCGGTACCGGTCTTTCCCGCCATGAGAAGACCTTCGAGGCGAGAGGCGCGTGCAGTACCGGATTCAAATACATCGTTCATTCCTGCGATAATTACCTCAAAGTTCTGAGGGTCAATCGTGGTGCGATGTACTTTAGAGAATTCCGGATTGGGATTGGGCGTGCCGTCAATACTTCGCACAAGGTGCGGCCGAATCCACCAGCCGCGGTTGGCGACAGCAGCGGCCATGTTCGCGAGTTGGATGGGCGTCACGAGGAGCTCACCCTGGCCTATTGCCAGCGAAATCACAGTTGGAGATTTCCAGCGGTCCGTGCGGTACACCTTGTTAAAGTATTCCCCAGTCGGAACAAATCCTTTGCGACCTGTGGGCAGGTCAACACCCAAAAAGTCCCCGAGTCCAAAACTTTTCACGTGATCACTCCACGCATCAATTCCAAGGCTTGCTGTAGGGTACTTGTCCAGTACTCGCTTGAAAATCTGGCAATGGTAGTTGTTACAGCTCTTGGCAATGGAACCACGCAAATCAAGAGTGCCGGCTTTGCAGTGGCATCCTACGTGAAGTGAGCCAAAATGGTATCCATCGATACAAGTGTACTGGGTTTCCTCTTGGACTACCCCTTCTTGAAGGGCAATTAGTGCATTCAAGATCTTAAATGGCGATCCTGGAGGGTACTCTGCCAAAACGGCGCGGTCGTACAAGGGTTTATTCACCGAATCCCGATACAAAATGGTATAGTTGCGCGAACGGTAACGCCCCACGAGGGCATTGGGGTCATAGGCGGGTGATGAAACCAACGCAAGAATTTCGCCAGTAGAGGGCTCGATGGCCACAATACTTCCTCGTTTGCCGCGCATCAACTCTTCAGCTAAGGCCTGAAGTTCGGCGTCCAAGGTTAGCTGAAGTTCTGCACCCATTGCGGGTTGCTCGTCGTATCGCCCCTTTGCAAAGGATCCCACGTCGCGGTTTCGATTGTCGACGGTGATGTAGCGCTTACCGGCGATTCCTCGTAGTTCCGTTTCATAGGAAGCTTCAATTCCCGAAATACCGAGGTAGTCGCCAAGGTCGTACTCTGGGTGACGCGTCATCAGGTAATCGTTTACCTCGCCCACATAACCCATTACGTTTCCGCCAATGGGCATCGGGTATTTGCGAAAGCTGCGCTTGCGGAGTTGTACTCCCTCAAACATTGCTATTTGCTCTTGAATTGATGCGTAATCTTTGACAGTGAGCCCTCTGAGAATAGCAAATGGGCGGTACCGACCCTGGATCAAAGCCTTTTTGAGCTGCTTGCGAATTGAAGCCAAGGGTTCTCCGAGCACCCGGGCGAGTGCAACAGTATCAAGATTGCTGAGTCGGCTGGCGATAACTTCGACGTCAAAAGCGATTTGGTTGGTAGCGAGGACTGTTCCGTTGCGGTCCCGCATTAAGCCACGCGGAGCATAAATCTTCTCTATTCGCTGCGCATTGTTTGCGGCGTCGAGGGTGTAGCGCGTATCGATTAGCTGGATGTTGATCAGGCGAAGTATAAAAAGTACGAGTACCGCGAGCACTCCGATGGGCAGAATTCGACTCCGATTCATCCCACTTGGGATTTAGGAATAAACCAAGCCACCGCAGTGGACAATGCCGCACTTACCAACAGGTTGAGAACGCTTCGTCCAAGTACGAGACTTAAAATATGGGTTCCGTGGCTAGCCCACACAAAAAGCCACAAGTGGTGAATTCCCATTGTGAGGAGCACCAACGTCGTCCATTTGCCAAGCCCAAGATCTTGGGGAGCAAAGGAAAGCTGTTCTTCGGCCGCACGGGGTACAATCCCGTTAAGAATCCAAGGGCGAACATATGCGAGAAGGGAACTAGCCATAAGGTGCAGCCCACCGCTGCCTTCATGTAGGTCAATGCCCAAGCCAATCACAGCGCTGATGGCCACTAGGCCGAGTCGATTGAAGTTAGCTGGTGCCAGAACCAGTATGAGTGGATACAAATAGGGACTTAAATAACCGCCTACTTCTATTTGACTCAATAAAAATATTTGGGCGAGGAGTACCCAAAATGAAAAAACGATCCAAGGTCCGGGTCGGGTCATGGTTCAATACTATCTCGTTCTGGTAAGTGCAAATTAACCGCGGCAAGCACTACTTGCTGACGTTGTAGGTCAGCAGCTAGTCGAACTGTGGCAGTAAGCGTGAACTGCAGGCTGTCTACGGTGACCGATTCAACGGTTCCTACGAGCCAACCCGCAGGGAAGACACTAGAGCGTGCATCCGTAACAATGCGATCGCCGGGTTTGAGTTCAGCTTCTATGGCAACGTCAACAAAATCTGCCGTTCTCGGGTTGGATCCGTTCCATTGTATGGTCCCGAAGTGGCCGGTGCGCTCTGCTGAAGCAGAGATTCGCATACTCGGGTGGCTAAGCGGGCGAACGCGAGCGTAATGGGGCGTGCACTCGTACGCAATGCCAATAATTCCGCTCGAACCCAATACGGCGAATGGCGGCGTCAATCCCGCATTGGACCCAATATCAATGATGCCCCACGGCTCGGCAGATCGGTGTTCAATAAAAATTAAGCTCCCTGGAGTATAGGCAAAGCCACCCTCTTGGTAGGTCGCAGCGGTGGACGAGTCCAGTGCAATGCTGCTTTTGATTTGTGCAATTTCGGCGATGAGTTGCTTGTTTTTGTCTTCAAGAGCCAGGTACGACTCCCATCCGTGCAACCAACCACGCCATTGAGCTTGGCGTTCAAGGACATTTGCCCAAAAAATACTTTCATGGGCCAATGAACGGGCGTACGTCAAGCTTAGTCCCAAAACTTGGAACAACAACAAGCTCAGAACGATGCGGTAGCGAACAAAAAACCGCAGAATGTTCTGCATGGCTTAGCGCATCAAAAGCGTACGGTACTTCTCGAGATTTTTCAGCGCAATGCCGGTTCCGCGAACGACGGCGCGAAGGGGATCCTCTGCCACGTAGACGGGTAGATCCGTTTTTGTCGAAATACGCTGGTCCAAACCGCGAAGAAGTGAGCCGCCTCCAGCCATGTAAATCCCCGAGTTGTAGATGTCGGCTGAAAGTTCGGGTGGAGTAAGGGACAAGGCTTCCATTACGGCGTCCTCGATGCGCGTAAGGGACTTGTCCAATGCACGAGCGATTTCTTTGTACGAAATATCGACTTGCTTCGGCTTGCCAGAAATCAAGTCACGCCCTTGTACGCTCATGTCATCTGGCGGCGAAGGCAAGTTTTCTAAAGCTGCGCCTACGTTGATTTTGATAAGTTCCGCCGTTCGGTCTCCCACGAAAAGGTTGTGCTGCGTTCGCATGTAGTAGGCGATGTCGTTGGTAAACACATCTCCGGCTACTTTGATGGACTTATCACATACAATTCCGCCTAATGCCAAAACGGCAATTTCGGTGGTACCACCACCGATGTCGATGATCATATTGCCTTTGGGCTCAAGGACGTCTACACCGATTCCAATCGCTGCGGCCATGGGCTCGTGGATGAGGTAGACTTCTTTGGCGTTGGCGTGTTCTGCGGAATCGCGCACTGCGCGCTTTTCAACTTCGGTAATTCCACTTGGAATACAAATGACCATCCGCAACGACGGGGCAAACCAGTTGTTCTTCAACGCCGGAATACTCTTGATCATTTCGCGAATCATGTGCTCTGAAGCCACAAAGTCCGCAATGACTCCGTCTTTCAAAGGTCGAACGGTACGAATGTTCTCGTGCGTTTTTCCGTGCATTTGCATGGCCTCGTGACCAATGGCCAGAATGGCATTAGTACTCCGGTCCAAAGCAACGATGGACGGTGCGTCCACTACCACTTTGTCGTTGTGGATGATCAACGTATTCGCCGTACCGAGGTCGATGGCGATGTCGTAGGTGAGGAAGTCAAATAGACCCATTCGGGGATTAGTGTTTGAAGTGTCGGAAACCGGTCATTACCATGGCCACGCCGTGCTCGTTGCAGTACTGAACGCTCAAATCATCCTTGACGCTTCCGCCCGGTTGGATGACCGCGGTAATACCTGCTAAGTACGCAATTTCGACGCAATCAGGGAAGGGAAAAAATGCATCAGACGCCATTACGGCTCCGTCAAGTGAAAGTCCAAAGGACTGTGCCTTGTGAATAGCCTGTTGAAGGGCATCTACACGCGATGTTTGGCCTGTACCCGCGGCCAAGAGCTGACGGTTTTTAACTAGTACAATGGTATTGCTCTTGGTGTGCTTGCCAATTGCCGAAGCGTAGAGCATGTCGGCCACTTGTTCGGGGGTCGGAACCACATTCGTTACGACGCTCAAGTCTTCAGCTGCGTCAGTATGGTGGTCGCGTTCCTGAATGAGCACGCCATTGAGTACCGAGCGTACGCGGAAGTGTGTGCTCGCTTCGGGCTTCACCTTCACCAAGATGCGGTTCTTTTTCGACTGAAGTACTTCGAGGGCTTCATCGCTAAAGCTCGGGGCCAGTAGCACTTCAAAAAAGAGCGAGTTCATTGCCTCTGCCGTCGCGAGGTCCACAGGTTGGTTGCATGCGATCACACCGCCGAAGGCAGAAACGGGATCAGCGGATAGTGCGTCGTTCCACGCTTCGAGGACGGTTGGGCGGCTTGCCATCCCGCACGCGTTGTTGTGCTTGATGATGGCGACCGTAGCATCGTGGCCCTCGCTGACAAAATCAAGGGCGGCTTCGACGTCAAGTAGGTTGTTGTAGCTGAGCTCTTTGCCGTGAATTTGATCTAAGCGGCGTGAAAGGTCGCCGACGTACCAAGCCTTTTGGTGCGGATTCTCACCGTAGCGAAGGCTGCGGCGGCTACCCATCAACGTCGGGAAGGGGTGGTCTTGGCCAAGGGTCCACGAAGCAATGTGGGCATCGTAGTTCTGGCTGGTCTGAAAGGCAGCGCCGGCAAATGCTTTGCGCTGCTCGCGAGTCAAGGTTCCGCCTTGGGACTGAAGGAGTTCGAGCACTTCGGCGTACTGAGCACGTGAACTCACAATCCAGCAGTGGTCGAAATTTTTCGCTGCGGCACGGATCAGCGAAATCCCGCCGATGTCAATCTTCTCGATGATGTCTTCTTCAGATGCCCCTGAGGCTACGGTGTCCTCAAAAGGGTAGAGGTCGACGATCACCATATCAAAACTGGGAATCCCAAAGCGCTCTACGGTGTCCTGGTCGTCTTTGCGGTCCCGGCGCCAAAGGATTCCGCCAAAGACCATAGGGTGCAGCGTTTTAACGCGACCATCAAGGATACTTGGAAATCCCGTAACTGTCTCCACGGCCGTTACCGGAATGCCTAAACTCTCGATGAATGATTGGGTTCCGCCCGTACTGTACATTTTAACCCCAAGCTTATGAAGGTGCTGTACAATTGGCTCGAGGCCGTCTTTGTGAAAAACTGAAATAAGGGCGGATTGAACCTGCTGCACGTCGAACTGAAAATTGGGTCAAGAAAGGTTGCAAAAGTACGGCGAACATGGCATGAACTTTGACTAAATTGCCCCCGTGCGCCACCTATTTTTTCTAATTTGGGAATCTACCCGTTTGGCGTGGTCAGCCATGACTGCGAACATCCTTCGTACCGTCCTTTCACTCCTCGGAATTGCGGTCGGAATTTTCTCCATTATCTCAGTGTATGCGGTGGTGGATAGCCTTGAGCGCAGTATTCGCTCGAGCGTACAGGGACTCGGTTCTGACGTAGTGTACGTCCAAAAGTGGCCCTGGGGCGGGGGTGGAGGCGAGTACGAATGGTGGAAGTACTTCCAGCGCCCTGAAGTTGGCTACTTCGACTACCAGCGTCTTGAAGAGTTTGGGGTTCGGGGTTCCGATGCGATTGTGCTTTTGAACGGAACTACCACCACGGTGAGCGCCGGCAACTCCAACGTGGAGCAAACCGAAATCAGGGGAATCACGTACGACTACTCCCAGCTGAATAAACTTGGTTTTGTCGGTGGGCGCTACTTTACCGAACGCGAATTGCGCAGTGGTCTGCCGTACTGCATTGTCGGAGCTGATATCGCTGAGGGTTTGGCCTCAAGCGCGCAGCTCGTCGGCACCAGCATTCGGATTCTCGGTCGCGATTTTCAAGTGATTGGAGTCCTTGAGCGCGAGGGCAGTTCATTGGTTGGTGAAACCCACGATGCCCGTGTACTGGTACCTGCCCGTTGGGTGGTGGCGAATGTGGGTGATGAGATGGGTGGATCGGCCATTCAGGTTCGTGCCGCGTCCGGAACCACTGTGGCTGAGCTCAAAGAAAATGTGCGGCTTGTCATGCGAAAGATTCGTCGTCAACCCCCTTCAGAAGATGACTCTTTTGCACTCAATGAGTCCTCCACCTTGAGTTCGGGACTTGATCAAATGTTCGGTGTAATTGGTCTTGCGGGGACGGTCATCGGCGGATTCAGCATCCTCGTCGGGGGCTTTGGAATCGCCAACATCATGTTTGTAAGTGTTCGCGAGCGCACAGGTCAAATTGGTGTTCAAAAGGCTTTGGGTGCGACCCGCGGCTTCATCCTCGCCCAGTTCTTGCTTGAAAGTGTGCTTTTGAGCCTCGTAGGCGGAATTATTGGTTTGACCTTTGCTGGTATCTTGATTGCGGTCGGTGCGGCGGTTTCGGATTTTGAACTCGCGGTGTCGTTTCAAAACATAGTCACGGGAATTGGCTTGTCTGCCTTGATTGGCCTCATCGCGGGATACGCCCCCGCAGAAATGGCCGCGCGCCTCGACCCAGTCGAGGCAATTCGGTTCAACCAATAGTTGCCGCTTCGGGCATAGTCCCGATTGCATGGGCTATGCTCTCGAGTAGTCGATGGTCCTCTGAGCCAAATGGGTTCAAAAAGTGACTGTCGATATCAATCTGGCCAATGAGACGCGTGCCATGAAAGATAGGAACCACCAATTCTGACTTAGTTTCCATCGAGCATGCTAAGTAATTGTCTTGGGCCCACACATCCGGAACCTCAAAAGACTCCCCGCTCACTGCAACTTGTCCGCAGATTCCGCGACCATACGGGATCCGAGTATGCTCCGTTTCTGCTCCTGAAAACGGTCCCAAATAGAGCATCTGTTCGGCCTCGTTCATCCAGTAAATGCCAACCCATTGGTAGTGATTGACGCGCTCTTTAAGTACGTTACAGGCGGAGCCAATCCCGCTCCATCCCTCAGAATAAAGGACGTGAAGCACTTCTTCACGGATACTGTTCCAATTCATAACGCAACGAAATAAGACCACAACTTCGGCCCAAGGATCAATAGACCCACCACCGCGGCTGCAATTGCTGCGATGAGGACCGATGCGGCGGCAAAATCCTTTGCATCCCGAATGAGTGGGTCATACTCCGTGCTAACGCGGTCGCCCAGTCGTTCCAATGCAGAGTTCGCATACTCTGCGGCAAACACAAAGCCGATAGTCAATACAAGGATTGCCCATTCGATAGCTGACACATTGAGCGCTAAGCCTATAGCAATGACTGTGATCGCCGCGGCGCTGTGTACTTTGAAGTGCAATTCAGATCGCCAAGCAATAAGGAGCCCGCGAAATGCCACGTAGAACGCTCGTACCATTCAACGAAGGTACCTGCTCGCGTTCGTTCGCCCAAGTCCATCGCGGGAACATTCCGAACTACTCCATCAGCCTGCGAACGTGAACAGAATAGGGAAGGTTATATCTTTGTTAGATATCTGTCACGTACATGCTCATGAATCTCCGCATCCGTATTCTCACCGCGTTCATTGCAGGAGTCTTATCAACTCCATCCTTGTTTGGTCAATCACTGTCGCTTGTTCAAACTCCTAACCTTTCGAAATGCACCGGTGATACACTTCGGCTTGATTTAGGAATTACCGGAAACGCCCTCGCCGCAACCAATAGGTTGCGTGTATTGATTGCCCCTGGAATGCCTAGTTCATTCACCGTGGCCAACTCTGACACACTTCCGATCACTGAATTTCAATCTTATTTGCCCTTACCCGTGGGAACCGATACAAATTCCGTCGGATCCAAGTACATCTGGGTGGTCATTCCAGAGTCTATTACCGCAAGTGGTTTCTATTCGATCACGGTAAAAAGTTCGAATCCGTCGTTGTGGAGTGATACCATTCAAATGATTGTGAACGTAAGTCCTCCTGCAGTAATTACTTCTATTTCAGGAGGGTTTAATAATCTCCATACGGGTGTTCAGGATTGGGGATTTTGTGCCAATGATACCGTAACCCTTTTTGCCAACACCGGCCAGAATGGTTATCAGTGGTTTAAAGACGGTACGTTGATGCCGGGTCAAACGAGCGATTCGCTACTTGTGTTCAATTCGGGTACCTACACGGTAGAGGTAAGTAATGGTGTGTGCACCAAAACCACCGAAGACACCATTGTCAATCTTTTTCAGCCCAGCACCACGGTCATTCACAAGCCGGGAACAATGCAGACGATAGAGGTTTTGGACAAGAATTCGCTCATCGACTCTGTTGGTTTTTGCGATACCGAGTTCATTCAACTTCAGGGTCCTAATTCATCTTCGGTCGGAACCTCGGTACTGTACCAGTGGCTCCGTGATTCGATTGGACTCTTTGGACAAACATTTGTGGTGCCCGTTAAAAATGCGAAACAAGTAAGTTTGAGCACCAATGAAGGTGGGGTCTACTACCTAGAGACTGTATGGCTTCCTGGGGGTTGTCCTGACACGAGTGATGCATTTTGGCTGTTTGTTGACTCCATTCCCGACACAGAGATACAGGCCGTAGCGTGGCCGGGTCAGACTACTGCGACGCTCACTATTTGCGAAAATGACTCGACCCAACTCGCAGCCATCGTATCCCAAAGTTCATGGGAATTCCAGTGGCAAGTTCGATTCCCTGCGGGTAGTGGCAACTGGACATCAATCCCGAATGAGACATCCGACAAGCTCACCGTGTCAACTGCGATTGTATCAGGAAGTGCAGAGTACCGTCTCATTATCGATAACGATTACTGTACCCACACGACGAGTGAACTACTTGTTACCGTGGTGAAGCTACCCACGATTGCAGTAGCACCCGCAGATTCCTTAGCGCTATGTGCTGGAGATTCGGTGCTCGTAGGTGTTACAGGCAGTAGCACGAGCTATTTGTGGACCTTCCCAGGTGGAAGCTACAGCGGCGCATCATTTTACGCCAAAACACCTGGAGTGTATGTTGTGGCCGGAACCAATTCAAACGGTTGTATAAACTACGACACGCTTGAAGTCTTCTATTTTACGGTAAACGCCAACGCGGGTCCCGACCAAACGGTTCTTCCAGGTTCGACCGTACAGCTCAATGCGACTGGCGGATTTTTGTACTACTGGTACGCCGACGTTCCAACCTACTTCAGCGATCCGTACAACCCCAATGCTCAGACGGTTCCGACCCAAGACACAACGATGTACGTGGTTGAAGTGCTCAATTCATACGGTTGCTTCGACACTGATACAATGTTCGTCTACACGTTTGACCCTGCCACACTCGTTCCGGACCTCAGTAATGTGATGAACGTGATTACGCCCAATGGTGATGGATACAATGATGTATTTGACCTCAGTGAGCTCGTTCGCGCTGACAGTTGTGACCTCTTAGTACTTGACCGTTGGGGTGCCCAAGTCTTTGAACAAAAGCGCTATACTTCAGGCTGGGATGGTTCGACCCAAGGCGGAGATCCACTTCCCGACGGAACCTACTACTACTTGCTTGTGTGCGACGACATTATCCGCTTCCGCGGAGCCATTACCGTAGTTCGTCCTTAACCTTTTACGCTCCATTTTTATGAAGAAGATTATTCTCTTTTCTGCAGTACTCGGTTGTTCGGGCACGATCGCGGCCCAGCAGCTCCCGCTGTACAGCCATTTATTTTTCGCTCAAGCAATGGTGAACCCCGCCAAAAGCGGAGCCGCAGGTTTCAGCGAGCTCGTTACGATGCACCGCCAGCAGTGGCAGGGCATGGAGGGTGCGCCCGAAACTTCAGCGTTGCTGTTTAATGGAGCAACGAACAAAGAGCGCGTTGGCTACTCAGTGTACGCCTTTACTGATGCCACCGATATTGTGCGTCGTTCAGGTATCTATGGTCACTATGCGTACCACGCTCAACTGTCTGAAAATGCAATTTTGAGCTTTGGTTTGGGGGCAGGTTATGTGAACAATACGTTCGACATGGCGAGCATTCGCGTGAAAAACGAGGGTGATCCTTTTCTGTTTCCGTCCAACACGAACGGTTCACTCGACCTCAATGCGGGTATCAACCTCAAGGTTGAAAACTTTCAAATGGGTGTTGCCGTTCCGCAGTTGCTTCAGCCCACTGTATCATACTCAAATAACTACGACGGCCCGGTGGCCTTCCATTTGATTCGTCACTACGTGGTTCAGACTCAGTATGACCTTCCTATTCAAAAGGATCGCATGACCCTGTCGCCAATGGTTGTAGTCCGCGCGGCTAACAATGTCACCCCTCAAGTGGATGCGGGATTGATGTTTAATATGAAGGAATACGGTTACCTCGGTGCCCTCTACCGTTCCAACTTTGGTGCCTCTACCCAAATCGGAGTTCACTTGACGCCGCTGTTGACCTTAGGTTATGCCCATGATTTTAGTACGAATACGTTCGCCACGGCGCTCGGCGTTTCTAATGAATTCATTCTAACCTACCGTTTCGGAGATAACAAGCGCAACGACCGTATTGAGGCCGAAATCAAGCGTCTTAAAGACAAGCAGCGTCAAGCGGATCAAAACAGTGAGAAACTCCTCAACGAAAAGTTTGAAGAGTTCAAAGAAGAATTGGAGGCCTCTAACAAGAAACAGTTAGAAGCCCAGTCACAGCAGCTTGCGCAGGCCACGGCCCTCAAGCTTCAAGAGGCTGGCGCCCAAAGTGGAGGTGTTCGTGGTCAGGCTGCGCAGCGCACTACGGCAACACCCAATACAGCGCCCGCCAACGCCGTGACCAACGGCAGCATCCGCGGCTATTCGGCTGACGCCTATGCCGATCGCGTGGCACCGGGATCAGTGGGCTACTATGTAACTGCCGGAGTATACGGCGAGCAAGAAAATGCCGATAAAATGGCTCAAAAGCTGAATGCACAAGGTATCAGTGCCCGTACGTTCCGCGACCCCAAGAACAACATGGTATACGTCTACCTTCTTAAGTTTGGCTCGTACGAAGAAGCTTCGACTGCCCGCCAAAGTAGCCTTAACGGCCAGTACAGCGGCAAACTGTGGGTTAAAGTCATCCAGTAATGCGCAAATTATTCGCGCTTCTGGCGCTCCTTTTGGGGTTTGTTTTGCCCGTGAGCGCCGCCCACCTCGTGGGCGGAGAGATCACCTACACTTGTGTGGGTACCAATCAGTACCAAGTTAAACTACGCATTTACCGTGACTGCTTTTCGGGCGGCGCCCAATTCGACAACACGGTAAACTTCTCGGTGTACAACCTCGCCGGAACGCTTGTGACCAATCCCACGGTCTCTAAGGGGCCAACGGTAAACGTTCCAGCCGGAACCGGTAATCCCTGCTTAACGACTCCGCCCAACATTTGTACTGAGTACGCGGACTACGTGACTACCTTGACACTTCCTCCAGTAGCTGGGGGGTACACGATTTCGTACCAGCGTTGCTGCCGGAATTCGACGATTACGAACATCACTAATCCCGGATCGCGCGGAAACACGTATACCGTGCAGATTCCGTCGATGGATAACAGCTGCAACACGGCACCGGCGTTTACGACGGTTCCGCCCATCGTACTCTGCCTGGGTGACCAACTGAGCATTGACGCGTCTGCTACTGAAGCGGACGGAGACTCCCTATTCTATGAGTTTTGCGACATTTATACAGGCGGAGCCTCCGGCAACCCGACTCCGAACCCAGCAACTCCCCCGCCGTACACCCTTATTCAGTTTGTTGCTCCCGCCACGGCTTCCCAGCCTGTTCCGGGCAACCCTGCGTTGAGCATTAACTCCAATACCGGAATGATTACCGGTGTAGCGACCACGATTGGACAGTACGTAGTGGGTATTTGCGTTTCGGAATACCGCAATGGTCAATTTGTCGCGACGGTGCGCCGCGACTACCAGTTCAACGTGACGAACTGCATCATCAATACTGTAGCAGATTTGGTCACTCAACTCGAGGATCCAGGTTTGTACTGTGACGGAAGAACCTTGACGTTTACACCTCAGACCACTGGTGCGCTGACCTACTTCTGGGACTTTGGCGACACGTCAAGCGTGAACGATACGAGCTCCCTGGCCGCTCCGACGTATACCTTTCCTGATACGGGGCATTACACGGTGACGTTGGTAATTAACCCTGGTCTTGTGTGCACTGATACGGTTCGTGAGGTATTTCGTGTGATGAATGCACCGGACTACTTCATTGATAAGCAGGGTGTTCCGTGCATCGAGGTCCAAGATTACCGCTTTGAAGCCAAGGGAACTGCGCCGATAGACGCCCAGATTTCGTGGGATTTTGGATCCAATTCCAACACCTTTGGTGCCACGGGTCCCTTAGTTACAGGCGTTCGATGGAATACATCCGGTACGTATCCTGTGCGCTGTATCATTCAATCCGCCTACTGCCCCGATACCCTTTGGGATACGGTTCAGGTTTTTGACTGGTATTATCCGGTGACCGCAACGCCACAGGATACCCAGCTTGTTCGAGGTGATACCGTCCACCTTGACGTCACGAGCGGAGCCGCTTACTATTGGTTTGCCGACCAGCCGGTGTACTTCAACAACGCTCGTCAGCAAAATCCGCAGGCGCTCATGCATGCCGACAGCACCACCTATTACGTCATAGTTACCGACAACCGTGGTTGCCGCGGAATTGATACGGTATTCGTGAGTTGGCTTCCCGATCAGGTACGCCCGGATCTGTCCAACGTAATGAATGTGATTACTCCCAATGGAGACGGAAAGAACGATGTTCTAGATCTTTCCGAGGTTCTATTTGGCGATGCGTGCACATTGCGCGTAATGAACCGATGGGGAACCACTTGGGTCTACGAACAAGAGTCCTATGCCAATACATGGGGTGGTACCGACGTCGATGGCAACCTATTGCCGAGCGGAACCTACTACTTCTTCGTCGTGTGTGGGCGCGACCTACGCTATGCGGGTCCAGTTACCGTCGTATACTAGAAAAGTCTGGCATCTAAAGCAAAACGCGGCCCTTGGGCCGCGTTTTTTATTGAGCGTATTGATGCAAGATTAACCTTGAAACAAGTCTTTAACTTTATCGAAGAAACTCTTGTCGCCAGCTCCAGGTCGCGGTTGAAATCGCTCGCTCTGGTTGAGCTTCTCGAGGAGCTCTTTCTCGTCGTTTGTGAGTGACTTAGGTGTCCAAACGGCGACGTGAATCAATTGATCTCCTTGGCCGTAGCCTTCGAGGCTCGGCAATCCTTTGCCCTTGAGGCGCAAGGTTTTGCCACTTTGGGTTCCGGGATCAATTTTCATTCGCACTTTGCCTGAAACCGTCGGAACCTCTACTGAAGTGCCCAAGGCTGCATCCGGAAACGATACGTGCAGTTCAAAGTGAAGGTTGTTGCCCTCGCGAACCAGTACTTCGTGTGGTTCTTCCTCAATCGAAACGATTAAGTCTCCCGCGGGACCGCCTGCCGGACCGTGGTTGCCTTTGCCTTGAACACGAAGCTGCATACCATCTTGAACTCCGGCCGGAATCTTCACACTTACCACCTCATCAAGGCGTTCGAGTCCGTCAGGACCTACGCCATCGGGGCGCTTGTCGATGGTTTTGCCTGCGCCCTGGCACGACGGACAGGCTGAAGCGGTGCGCATTTGACCTAAGATCGTGTTCTGTACGCGGGTTACTTGACCAGATCCACCACAGGTTCCACACGTTTTAAATGTTAGACCTTCTGCCGGAACAGCACGTCGAATTTTAATTTTCTTTTCAACGCCATTGGCGATCTCTTCGAGGCTGAGCTTTACACGAACCCTGAGGTTGGCCCCGCGATTGGCTCCGCCGCCACCTCGGCCACCAAAACCGCCAAAGGCTCCGCCAAATGCATCGCCGAAGATGTCGCCAAAGTGGCTGAATATGTCGTCCATATTCATGCCGCCACCGCCAAATCCGCCGGATCCAGCGCCAAAGGCTTGGTGTCCGAACTGGTCGTACTTCTGGCGTTTTTCAGGGCTCGAGAGTACCTCGTAGGCCTCGGCAGCCTCTTTGAACTTTTCTTCTGCCGCGGCATCACCCGGATTTTTGTCAGGGTGGTACTGAATGGCCATCTTTCGGTAGGCCTTCTTTATCTCTTCTGCGGATGCGCCCTTTGACACACCGAGCACTTCGTAGTAGTCGCGCTTACTCATCTCATTCGGCGGCTTGGCCCACTACTACTTTCGCGTAGCGAATAATTTTTTCTCCGAGAAGGTACCCGGTCTCAAGTTCATCCACCACGCATCCAGCAAGTTCCGGACTTGGAGCGGGGATATTGGTTATTGCCTCCATGCGCTCCACATCAAAGGGCTGGCCCACGGTTGAATCCATTGCTTTGAGGCCTTCGGCTTTCATTGCGCCAACTAGCTTGTTCTGAATTAGGGCGAGACCTTGGCGTTCTGGTCCCTCGGCGAGGGCTTTCATGGCTCGGTCAAAGTCATCGAGAATGGGAAGTACTGCCTTGATGACTTTTTCGCCGGCAGTAGCCATAAGCTCTAGGCGTTCGCGGGCGTTTCTGCGACGAAAATTCTCGAACTCGGCATAAAGTCGCAAGTTTTGATCTTTGAGCTCTTGCATTTCTGCCTCTACATCGCGCTCCATTTCGGGAGCAACGGAATCCGTTGCAGGGTCAATTGAATCGTGCGCCGACTGAACATCGTCCAAAGGCTGCTCTGGCTTCTTCGTAGAATCTTCCATAATTTAGTAATCCGTGTGGGTCCCGTAAAACACAAAGCCTGCCAAACGACCCAAAGGTGTCAGAATGGCAGGCTAGGTGAAAAAATTACCTTTACTTGGCTTGCATCGCCTTAAGTGCGTTCTCGAGCGCGGCTCCGCGAAGGTTTTTGGCGACAACTTTACCCTTTCCATCAATAAGGTAGGTTGCTGGAATCGCGTTTACCCCGTACAACGCAGCGCCTTCAGAACGCCAGCCTTTGAGGTCACTTACGTGGTTCGGCCACACAAGCCCATCCTTGGCAATCGCTTCAATCCAACGGTCTTTGGTGTTGTCCAATGACAGTGAGAATACTTCGAAGCCCTTGCCAGTTGAAAACTTAGCATCCTTGTACTGGTTGTACACCTTTACCACGTTTGGATTCTCCATGCGGCAGGGACCGCACCATGCCGCCCAAAAGTCCAAAAGGACCACTTTGCCGCGCAAGTCTGACAGCTTGCGGGTTTTGCCAGACGGATCCGGAAATGCCAAATCTGGCGCCATGTCGCCCACATTGATGGTGGCCATCTGCTCCACAGCGATTGGAGCGGTTACACGACCCGCGGGAGTGGCGGCAAATACTAGGGCTGCGGCGCCCAAAACGAGAATCTGTTTCATGCTTCGAAGTTAAGTTGCAAAAATCAGTCTGCCACGCGTTCAATTTTGGCACCTAAATCACGCAGGCGCTCATCAATTCGCTCATATCCGCGGTCGATCTGTTCAATATTCTGAATGGTAGACGTTCCCTCGGCACTTAACGCAGCAATTAACAGAGCAATTCCGGCCCGAATATCTGGTGAAGACATTGTGGTAGCGCGCAGGCAGAACTGGCGGTCATGGCCAATTACCGTAGCTCGGTGCGGGTCGCACAAAATGATCTGAGCGCCCATGTCGATCAACTTGTCGACAAAAAACAAGCGGCTCTCGAACATCTTTTGGTGAATGAGGACTGAACCTTTTGCTTGGGTCGCCGTAACGAGCACAATACTCAAAAGGTCGGGAGTGAACATAGGCCAAGGACCGTCTGCAATGGTCACCATTGATCCGTCGAGGTAGGCGCCCATTTCATAGTGCTCTTGCGCCGGAATGTAGAGGTCGTCCCCGCGTTCTTCGATGCGGATTCCCAACTTGCGAAATACATTCGGAATCTGACCCAAATGTGGAATTCCCGCATTTTTAATCGTGATTTCTGACTTCGTCATCGCCGCAAGTCCAATCCAAGAGCCGATTTCAATCATATCGGGCAGGCAGCGGTGCTCTGTACCACCAAGGCGGGTTACACCAGTTATCGTCAAACGGTTGCTGCCGATGCCTTCGATTTGGGCACCCATTCGAACGAGCATTCCGCACAGCTGCTGCAAGTAGGGCTCGCACGCAGCATTGTAAATTGTGGTGACTCCAGGGGTGAGCACGGCGGCCATTACAATGTTTGCTGTCCCCGTAACCGAAGGTTCGTCCAGCAAAATGTAGGCACCTTTGAGCCCGTCAGCAGGAGCTTCTACCCCATAGAAGTGGGCGCCTTCTTCGTAGACGAACTTGGCTCCAAGTTTCATAAAGCCTTCAAAATGCGTATCTAAGCGGCGGCGGCCAATCTTGTCTCCTCCAGGCTTCGGGATGTAGCCCTTACCGAACCGAGCAAGCATAGGGCCTACCACCATCACGGATCCGCGCAGGGATGCGCCCTTCTTTTTGTAGGTTTCGCCGAATAAGAAATCGACGTCAATCGCATCTGCGGTGAAGCTGTAGTCTCCAGGTCCATTTTTTGCGACCCTAACGCCAAAATCCCCCAAAATCTCGATGAGCTTGTTGACGTCGACAATGTCAGGAATGTTGGTAATTCGGACCGTTTCATCGGTCAAAAGCACGGCGCACAAAATTTGGAGCACCTCGTTTTTGGCGCCTTGCGGATGAACGTCTCCTTTGAGCGCAATTCCGCCCGTAATTCGAAATGAAGCCATACCTACTTGCGGAAGAATCCGCCTTTGCGTTTGTTGTTAAAGTTGGTCGTGTTCGGTTTTTTCTTTTTCCGATTTTTGGTGTGAAGCGGAGCATTTTGCGATACCACGCCCTTAGCCACGGACAGCGCAGACCCCTCTTGGCCAAGTCGGCCGGCAGACAGGATCCGTAAATCATTGAAGATCACGGCATCGTCTACGGTGTCTTTATTCCAGCTCAGGTATGCGCGCTTCATCTGGTTGGCGATGTCGTACTCTATGCCTTGACGCTCTTCAGAGGGCTCCATTTCAGCCACTGTATTGATCAAGTTCTGTAAAATGACGCCATAGTAGCGGTGGCTTCGGCTTTTCGGGGGGTAGGGAACGCGCTCCGGCTTCGCTTCGAGCAGTTCTCGTTGCGGGGCAGGGAAGGGGCCATCCACATCCAGTTGAAATCCAGATATGACGTGCAGGTGGTCCCATACTTTGCGCGCAAAATCAGTCTGACCGCGAAGGGTTGGATTCAATCGACCTACCGTATCGACAATGTGTGCAGCCGAATCTGTCCGCTTGGCGCGGTCCTCGATCGTGAGCGTGAACTCAACCATGGTCTGCACGAGGCGCCCGTATTCGCCCAGTACCATTTGGGGGCGGTCCGTGTTGTAGTCGAGCGACAACGTGGTGATGCTTGAAGTTTCCATTAGGGTGCTCATGCTAAGCCAAGAGCTGCAATTTAGCGAACTTCAAGAGGAGTTTCTTTTCGCCCGCGTTATCAAATTGTATGGTGGCTTTTCCGCCGTCGGCGGCTGGTTCCACTTCGGTCACGGTGCCTACGCCAAAGCGATCGTGCACCACTCGAATTCCAGGAGCCAAATTTAGTTCGTGTGCGGGACTTCCCGACGTAGAAGTTGCCTGACCTAAAGGTTTGAGGTGTTCAGGCTTTCTAAATCGAATAGGGGCGGGGGGAGGTGGTGTCGCCTTCGGAGTGCTTCCGCCCATTTTTTGGGCCGCACTTCCCCTAAAAGTGCGCGGCTGTTCCGGGTCGCCAAACGCATCCCGAAGCTCCCTCGGCACCCCATAACTCTTTGGTAATTCCGGAATGTGAACATCTAAATGCTCTTCGTCAAGCTCCTCGAGAAAGCGGCTTGGCTCACAATCGATCAACTTTCCCCAGCGGTACCGAACGCGTGCATAGGTCAAGAATGCGCGCTGTTCGGCCCGTGTCAACGCGACATAAAACAGACGGCGCTCCTCTTCAAGATCACTTCGCGAATTCATCGCCATCATCGACGGAAAAAGGGAGTCTTCCATTCCGACCACAAACACCACCGGAAACTCCAAGCCCTTCGCCAAGTGAATGGTCATCAAAATCACCTTGGGTTCGTCAGTCTCTTGCTCGTCGCGGTCGGTGAGCAGCGCCACATCCTGCAAAAAGGCCCCAAGACTAGGGTCCCCGTCTTCGGTTTGGCTCTGCTGCTCCACAAAGTCCTTGATACCGTTGAGCAGTTCTTGAACGTTCTCGTAGCGGCTAATGCCCTCGGGCGTCTTGTCTTCGGCGAGTAACTTCACCAAACCACTCGTACGGGCAATGTGCTCCACGGTTCCAAACGCGTCCTGCTGCGTGGCGATGATCCGGTACGAATCAATTAAATCCGCAAAGGCCACAAGGCGTTCCGCGGTCGGTCGGTTGATGCCTAAATCCCAGGTGGTTGCGTTGCGCACGGCTTCCCAAAGCGAAACCTGTCGGTCATTCGCCGCAATCGTGAGCCGGGCAATGGTGGTATCTCCAATTCCGCGCCCAGGTAAATTGATCACGCGCCGCAGTGCCTCTTCATCACTCGCATTGACCGTCAGTCGGACGTACGCGAGCACATCCTTAATCTCTTTGCGCTGGTAAAACGACAATCCGCCGTAAATCTGGTACGGAATATTCCTGCGTCGTAACGCATCCTCAAATGAGCGGGACTGGGCATTCGTCCGATACAAAATGGCAAAGTCGCCATAACCGCGGTGCTCCCGATGCACTAGGTCAAAAATCGTCTGTGCTACATACTGCCCTTCGTCGGAATCGCTCACACTCTGGTGCACCACAATCTTCTCTCCCAGCGGATTCTCAGTCCACACGTCCTTTTCGAGCTGTTCTTTGTTGTGCGAAATCAGCACATTGGCCGCCTTGACAATGCGCTGCGTACTCCGGTAGTTCTGTTCCAACTTGTACAGCGCCGCGTCGGGGTAGTCCTTTTGAAAATTCAAAATGTTCCGAATGTTGGCGCCGCGAAACGAATAAATGCTCTGCGCGTCATCGCCTACTACACACACGTTTTCAAAGCGCGCGGCCAACGCCTTCACGATCAAGTACTGAGCGTGGTTGGTGTCCTGATACTCATCCACCAACAAATAGCGGAACCGGTCCTGGTACTTCGCAAGCACGTCCGGAAACCGTGCAAACAACTCATTGGTCTTGAGCAATAGGTCGTCAAAGTCCATCGCTCCGGCTCGAAAGCATCGCTCCATGTACTGAGTGTACACTTCACCGAGCTTCGACATCCGTGCCGAGGCATCTTGCTCCTGCAGGTCCGCTCGTGCCGCATAGGCCTTTGGCGTGATTAGGCTATTCTTGTAGGCCGAAATGCGCGAGGCTACGGACTTGGTCTTGTAAATCTCTTTGTCGAGGTTCAGCTCTTTAAGCACATTCGCCAGCACTTTTTGTGCATCCTCGGAATCGTAAATCGTAAAGTTGCTCGGGAAACCAAGGCGTTCCCCCTCCACGCGAAGGATGCGCGCAAAAATGGAATGGAAGGTTCCCATCCATACATTTTTAGCCTCAGCCGGACCAATCACCTTTGCAATCCGGTCCTTCATTTCGCGCGCGGCCTTGTTGGTAAATGTCAATGCCAATATTTGAAAGGCATCCGCCCCCTGGGCGATTAAGTGCGCAATCCGGTACGTGAGCACCCTGGTTTTGCCAGAGCCCGCACCGGCAATGACCATTACGGGTCCATTGAGGTGCACTGCGGCCTGTCGCTGGGCCGGATTGAGTCCGCTTAAAAGTTCATCCATGACGTGCTACAAAAGTAGGTGGGCAGGCCCCCGAAGCATCGTCGCGTGGAAAACTTTGAAATTCTTTTTAATAGGTGAAGGTGATTAGAGCAGAAATTGTTCTACATTTGCAGTCCCCAAAAAAGTGGGGGTGAAATTTTATTTCTACCGACGTCAAACCACGTAGAAGAGCATGCCAACGATCCAACAACTAGTCCGCAAAGGACGCGTAACCCTGGAAAAGAAGAGCAAGTCGGCCGCACTGGACGCTTGCCCGCAACGCCGTGGCGTTTGCACCCGGGTATACACCACTACTCCAAAGAAGCCGAATTCCGCGATGCGCAAAGTTGCGCGTGTACGGTTAACTAACGGTAACGAAGTCAACGCCTACATCGGAGGTGAAGGACACAACCTACAAGAGCACAGTATTGTACTGGTTCGCGGAGGTCGTGTAAAAGACCTTCCAGGTGTTCGCTACCACATCGTTCGCGGTGCCCTTGATACGGCAGGTGTGAACGGTCGTATGCAACGCCGTTCGAAGTATGGTGCCAAGCGTCCCAAGGCTAAAAAATAATTAAGTAAGGAACCATGAGAAAGACTCGTGCTAAGAAGCGCCCGCTCCTGCCGGATCCCCGTTTTAACGATCCCCTCGTTACGCGCTTCGTCAACAACATGATGTTGGACGGAAAGAAGTCAACCGCTTTCAAAATTTTTTACGACGCGATTGACTTGGTGTCAGAGCGCACCGGTGAGGCTAACGGTCTTGACCAGTGGAAAACGGCTCTTACCAATGTGATGCCGCACGTGGAGGTGCGTAGCCGCCGTGTTGGTGGTGCGACCTTTCAAATCCCCCAGCAGATTCGTCCTGACCGCAAAATTTCGGTGGCGATGAAGTGGTTGATTGGTTACTCACGCAAGCGCAACGAAAAGAGCATGGCAGGCAAGCTAGCCGGCGAGATCATCGCTGCTGCGAAAGAAGAAGGTGCTGCCGTTAAAAAGCGCATGGATACGCACAAGATGGCCGAGGCCAACAAGGCGTTCTCACACTTCCGTTTCTAATCGTATTTCTCTAAGACGATGGCTTCACGCGACCTTAAATATACCCGCAACATCGGCATCATGGCCCACATTGATGCTGGTAAGACTACCACTACCGAGCGTATTCTTTACTACACCGGCGTGAGCCACAAGATTGGTGAAGTTCACGACGGAGCTGCTACCATGGACTGGATGGTTCAGGAGCAAGAGCGCGGTATCACCATTACTTCAGCTGCGACGACGTGCTTTTGGCGCTTTCCAACGGTGCAGGGTAAGGACATCGCAGGCCAGACTGAGGAGTACAAGATTAATATCATCGATACTCCAGGTCACGTTGACTTTACCGTAGAGGTAGAGCGCTCACTTCGCGTACTTGACGGTGCTGTTGCCCTTCTGTGCGCGGTGGGTGGCGTACAGCCCCAGACTGAAACGGTTTGGCGCCAGGCTACCAAATACAGTGTACCGCGTATTGCGTTTGTCAACAAGATGGATCGTACGGGAGCTGACTTCTTCAACGTAGTTCGTCAAATTGACGAAAAGCTTCGCGGCAATGCTGTCCCCCTTCAGGTGCCCATCGGTGCTGAAGCTGAATTCCGCGGCGTGGTTGACTTGCTTACGAAGAAGGCCATCATTTGGAACGACGATACTCAGGGTATGACGTACGATGAGATCGAGATTCCTGCCGACCTCGTCGAAACAGTGAACGAGTACCGCGAGAAGCTTGTTGAGGCCGTTGCCGAGTTTGACGACAACCTCATGGAGAAGTTCTTCGAAGATCCAGCGAGCATCACGCGTGAGGAGCTTACTGCTGCAATCCGTAAGGCTGTAATCGCCATGAAGATCACGCCGGTACTTTGCGGTTCCGCATTTAAGAACAAGGGTGTACAAACCATGCTCGACGCGGTGATGGAGTACCTCCCTTCGCCTGTAGACGTCGAGGCGATTGCCGGAGTCAATCCAGATACGGATGAAGAAGAGGTTCGTCGTCCCGTTTCTACCGAGCCTTTGGCTGCCCTAGCGTTTAAGATTGCAACTGACCCCTTCGTTGGTCGTCTTTGCTTCTTCCGCGTATACTCTGGAAAGATTGACGCAGGTTCGTATGTGAAGAACATGCGCACTGGCAACAAGGAGCGCATCAGTCGCATCTTCCAAATGCACGCCAACAAGCAAAACCCGATTGATGTCATCGAAGCTGGTGACATTGGTGCTGGTGTTGGTTTTAAGGATATTCGCACGGGAGACACGCTATGTGACGAGAAGAACCCCATTGTTCTTGAGTCAATGAGCTTCCCTGAGCCAGTTATCGGACTCGCCGTAGAGCCAAAAACTCAAGCGGACGTAGATAAGTTGGGTATGTCTTTGGCTAAGCTTGCTGAAGAGGATCCCACCTTCCGCGTGCACACGGACGAAGAGACAGGCCAAACGGTCATCTCGGGAATGGGTGAGCTTCACTTGGAGATCATTGTAGACCGCCTCAAGCGTGAGTTTAAGGTTGAGTGCAACCAAGGTGCTCCACAGGTTCAGTACAAAGAAGCCCTTACCTCAACGGTGAACCACCGTGAGGTCTACAAGAAGCAAACTGGTGGTCGCGGTAAGTTCGCGGACATTGTGTTTACCATTGGACCTGCTGATGAGGCTCATACGGGCGGGCTTCAGTTTGTCAATGAAATTAAGGGCGGTAACGTTCCTAAAGAATACGTTCCTTCGATCGAGAAGGGCTTCAAAGAGGCGATGAAGAACGGTCCATTGGCTGGTTACGGAATCGACGCGATGAAGGTTACCCTTACGGATGGATCATTTCACCCTGTGGATTCCGACTCACTTTCGTTTGAATTGGCGGCAAAAATTGGATTTAAAGAGGCTGCTCGCAAGGCGCGCCCTGTAATCCTCGAGCCGATCATGAAGATGGAGGTTGTCATGCCAGAATCAAGCATGGGTGATGTAGTGGGAGACCTCAACAAGCGCCGTGGAATGGTAGAAGGTATGGATACGAAGGATGGCGACAGCCTCGTTCGCGCCAAAGTGCCTTTGAGCGAAATGTTTGGTTACGTAACTACGTTGCGTACACTGACGTCAGGTCGCGGTTCTTCGAGCATGGAGTTCAGCCACTTCTCAGAGACGCCTCAAACCATCTCTGAAGCCGTAATTGAAAAAGTAAAAGGCAAATAATAGGATCGATGAGCCAGAAAATTCGCATCAAGCTTAAGTCCTACGACCACAACCTCGTAGACAAGAGCGCCGAGAAAATCGTAAAGACGGTAAAGAGTACCGGAGCCGTGGTAAACGGACCCATTCCCTTGCCAACCAACAAGCGCATCTACACTGTACTGCGCAGCCCACACGTCAACAAAAAGGCACGTGAGCAGTTCGAGTTGTCAAGCTACAAGCGCTTGCTTGACATTTACTCGTCTTCAAGTAAAACCATCGATGCCCTGATGAAGCTTGAGCTTCCCAGCGGTGTTGAGGTCGAGATCAAAGTATAATAATCCCTAGAATTCCTGACAATGCCTGGACTAATTGGCAAAAAAATCGGAATGACCAGCATCTTCGATGGTGACGGAAAAAATTTCCCGTGCACCGTCATTGAATTGGGTCCCTGTGTGGTGACGCAACTCAAGACGAATGATGTCGATGGTTACGAAGCCGTGCAGATCGGTTATGGTGAAAAGAAAAACGCCATTTCGCCTGCCTCCGGCCACGCTGCAAAGGCTAACACCTCTGCAAAATCTAAATATGTTGAATTCCGCGAATTCGGAACTGAAGTTGCTCTGGGCGAAGTGCTCACGGTTGCGATGTTTGAAGAAGGAGAGTTCGTAGACGTTGTAGGCCAGTCGAAAGGCAAGGGCTTCCAAGGTGTTGTCAAGCGTCACGGCTTTAGCGGTGTCGGAGAGGCGAGCCATGGTCAGCACAACCGTCTACGTGCTCCGGGTTCTATTGGTGCGGGTTCAGACCCTAGCCGTGTATTCCGCGGAATGCGCATGGGTGGCCGTACCGGTAACACGCGTATTAAAATCCAAAACCTTCAGATTTTGAAGGTCGATGCAGAGAAGAATCTGCTCGTTGTCAAAGGTTCCATTCCCGGCGCGAAGCAGTCGCTTGTAATTGTTGAGAAGTAATGGAAGTTCGCATTTTAAACCAGCAAGGTCAGGAGACCGGTCGTACGGCTCAGTTGAATGACGAGATCTTCGGAATCACTCCGAATGATCATGCAATGTACCTTGACGTGAAGCAGTACTTGGCTAACCAGCGCCAGGGCACTCACAAGAGTAAGCAGCGTGCAGAGATCGCACGTACCACTAAGAAGCTCCACAAGCAAAAGGGTACGGGTGGCGCACGTCACGGTAGCATGAAGTCACCTTTGTACCGTGGTGGTGGCCGTGTATTCGGTCCAATTCCTCACGAGTATGGATTTAAGCTCAATAAAAAGCTGAAACTCGTTGCTCGTAAGTCGGCTTTGAGCCAATTGGCGGCGTCAAATCAGATCCTTGTTCTGGATCAAATTGCAATGACAGCTCCCAAGACAAAAGACTACGGCGTGATTCTGAAGGCTTTAGGCCTTGAAGGCAAGAAATCCACTGTAGTATTGGCTGAACCAAATAATTCAGTATATTTGTCGTCCCGCAATTTTGAGGGCTCAAAAGTTGTAATTGCTTCAGAATTAAGCACTTATTCAATTTTGAACGGCGGTACGCTGGTACTACTAGAGCCTTCGATTGCGAAAATTGAAACCGCCCTAACGGCCAAATAGTGATGGAACAGATTCTCATTCGCCCGGTACTCACCGAGAAAGCGACTGCCTCAGCAGAGGGAGCGAATCGCTACACGTTTGTCGTCGATAAGAAGGCGAACAAGCTTCAGATTAAAAAGGCTGTAGAGGAGCTTTACAAGGTAAACGTCGAGCACGTTCGTACCATGATTGCTCCAGCCAAGCGCATCGTGCGCTACACTAAGGCAGGGGTAATGGAAGGTCGCAAGCCGTCTTTGAAGAAGGCTGTGATTGAGGTCCGTGCTGGTGAAACTATTGACATCTACGCAAACCTCTAAGTCATGGGCGTACGTAAACTAAAACCGATGACTCCAGGCCAACGCCTGCGCTCGGTAAATGATTTTGCCATGGTGACGGCAGGAGCTCCTGAAAAGAGCTTAACGGTTGCCAAGAAGCGTTCTGGAGGACGTAACAACACAGGTAAGATGACGATGCGCTACCTCGGTGGTGGTGCAAAGCAGCGTTACCGTTTGGTTGACTTCAAGCGCGATAAGTTCAACATCCCTGCTACTGTTAAGAGCATCGAGTACGATCCAAACCGCACGGCATTTATTGCACTTCTGGTGTATGCTGATGGTGAGAAGCGATACATTATTGCTCCCAATGGCATTCAAGTAGGTCAGACCCTTCAGAGTGGTCGTGGCATTGCTCCTGAGGTTGGAAACGCGATGAAGTTGAGCGAAATGCCTTTGGGTACAATTGTTCACAATATTGAACTTCGTCCTGGTCAAGGTGGAATCATTGCTCGTTCGGCTGGTGCGTTTGCTCAGTTGGCCGCTCGCGATGGTAAGTACGCTGTACTTCGCATGCCTTCTGGAGAGAGTCGTATGATTCTTACCGAGTGTATGGCTACCGTTGGAACAGTTTCCAACTCTGACCACGCCCAAGTTGATAGTGGTAAGGCGGGTCGTAGCCGTTGGCTCGGTCGCCGTCCTCGCAACCGTGGTGTAGCGATGAACCCTGTCGATCACCCAATGGGTGGTGGTGAAGGCCGCGCTTCGGGTGGTCACCCACGTTCGCGCAAGGGTCTACCTGCAAAGGGCTACAAGACGCGTACGCCGAAGAAGGCGAGCAATCGTTACATCATTGAAAAACGTAAGAAGTAATCATGGCACGTTCGCTTAAAAAAGGTCCTTACATCCACTTCAAGCTCGAGAAGCGTGTGATGGAAAATGTTGAGGCAGGTAAGAAGACCGTGATCAAGACTTGGTCTCGCGCTTCAATGATTAGTCCAGATTTTGTCGGCCAGACCATTGCGGTCCACAACGGCAAAACCTTTGTACCCGTTTATGTTACCGAAAACATGGTAGGTCACAAACTTGGAGAATTTGCTCCAACTCGTGTGTTCCGCGGTCATGCCGGTAAAAAAGATAAAGGCAAAAAGTAAGAAGCGATGGGAGCTCGTAAAAAAATCCGCGCAAACGCGATTAAAGAGGCACGACGCAGTGTAGCTATGGCTTCATTGAACAATTGCCCTACATCGCCGCGCAAGATGCGCTTGATGGCTGACCTCATTCGTGGAATGGAGGTTGCGAAGGCGCTCTATGTCCTTAAGCACAGCAGCAAGGAGGCGTCAATTCGCCTTGAAAAGTTGCTTCTCTCTGCACTGAGCAACTGGCAAACCAAAAACCCGGAGGCTTCTGTCGATTCAGGTTTAGTGGTCCAGAGCATTTCGGTCGATGGTGGCCGTATGCTGAAGCGTATCCAACCCGCACCTCAGGGCCGTGCCCACCGTGTGCGCAAGCGTTCTAACCACGTTACCCTGGTGGTGGGTCGTGTTGCCGAAGAAGGTTCAACCAGCTCTGAAAACGCCTAAACATGGGACAAAAAGCTAATCCAATTGGCAATCGCCTTGGCTACATCCGTGGATGGGAGTCGAACTGGTACGGTGGCCGTAATTACGGAGACAAGATTGCAGAAGATGCTGCGATTCGCAAGTACCTCTATGCTCGTCTGAGCCGTGCGAACGTATCGCGTATCATTATTGAGCGCACACTAAAGCTCGTTACGGTTACTATTGCTACTGCGCGCCCAGGGGTGATCATTGGTAAAGGTGGTACTGAGGTGGATAAACTTCGCGAGGAGCTCAAGAAATTGACCAAGAAAGAGGTTCAAATCAACATACATGAAATTAAGCGTCCTGAATTAGATGCTAAGCTTGTTGCTGATAGTATTGCTCGCCAGATTGAAGGTCGTATTTCTTTTCGCCGTGCGGTGAAAATGTCTATGGGCAGCACCATGCGAATGGGTGCCGAAGGCATCAAAGTGCAATTGAGCGGTCGTTTGAACGGTGCTGAAATCGCTCGTTCTGAGAAGTTCAAAGAAGGTCGTACACCACTTCACACGTTTCGTGCGGACATCGATTACCATATTTCTGAAGCCCACACTACCTACGGTCGTATTGGCATCAAAGTTTGGATCATGAAAGGCGAGGTATACGGCAAGCGCGATCTGAGCAATGTGCTCGGTCAGTCGGCCAAGCGTGTCGGAACAGGTGCTCCGTCAACTGGAGGCTCTGACCGTCCACGTCGTGGCGGTGGCGGTGGCGCTGGTGCCGGTGCAGGTGCAGGTGATCGTCGTCGTCCCAACAACAACCGTAAAGCTTAATCGTCATGCTTCAGCCGAAAAAGACTAAGTTCCGCAAAATGTTTAAGGGCAAAATGAAGGGTAACGCACAACGCGGTGCCACTCTAGCCTTTGGTTCATACGGTATTAAGTCCCTTGAAGAGGTATGGATGACAGCCCGTCAGATTGAGGCTGCCCGTATCGCTGCAACCCGCTACATGAAGCGTGAGGGACAGCTTTGGATTCGAATCTTCCCAGACAAGCCGATTACGAAAAAACCTCTTGAGGTTCGTATGGGTAAGGGTAAAGGTGCCGTAGAATACTGGGCAGCTGTAGTCCGTCCAGGTCGTATGCTCTTTGAACTCGATGGAGTTTCTGAAGACATCGCCAAGGAAGCGCTTCGCCTCGCGGCGCAGAAGCTTCCTGTGAAGACGAAGTTCGTAGTTCGTCGTGATTTGGTTAATGCTTAATGCCCCGTACCATGACTACTGCTGAATTGAAGAAAATGAATGCCGAAGAATTGGCAAACCAGTACCGCACTCAAAAGACGGAACTCCTCGACCTTAAGCGCAAACACCGCTTGAGCCCGCTCGAGAACCCCATGCGACTCACCGCACTCCGCAAGGATGTGGCTCGTTTGGCAACTGAATTGACCCAGCGTTCTAAGAACTAATACGATGGAAAACCAACGCAATCTGCGCAAAGAGCGCATCGGGGTAGTGACCTCGTCAGCTATGGATAAGACGGTGACCGTCAACGTATCACGTCGTGTTAAACACGGCATGTACGGTAAGTTCATCACCTTCTCTAAGAAGTTTCACGCCCACGACGAAACGAACGATTGCAACCAAGGCGACACCGTGCGCATTATGGAAGTTCGTCCGCTTTCGAAGACCAAGAACTGGCGTGTTGTTGAAATCATTGAGCGCGCTAAGTAATTAAAAGATGCTACAGACAGAATCAAGGCTCCGCGTTGCGGACAATACCGGCGCCAAAGAAGTTTTGGTGATTCGCGTGCTGGGTGGTACTCGCCGCCGCTACGCTTCGGTGGGTGACACGATTGTGGTTACCGTTAAAGATGCTACTCCCTCAGGCAACGCCAAGAAGGGTACGGTATCGAAGGCCGTGGTTGTTCGCACCAAAAAAGAGATTCGCCGTCCGGATGGTTCATACATCCGTTTCGACGACAACGCATGTGTGCTACTCAATGCAGCAGGTGAAATGCGCGGAACACGCGTATTTGGTCCGGTTGCTCGTGAGCTTCGCGACAAGCAGTACATGAAGATTGTTTCACTGGCACCTGAAGTGCTTTAATCGCCTAGTACGATGGCAAAGTTTCACATCAAAACTGGAGACACCGTAGTGGTGATCGCTGGAGCTCACAAGGGAGAGCAGGGCAAGATTGTTCGAATGATCCCAAAGCAGCACCGTGCGATTGTTGAGGGTGTTAATCTGGTCACAAAGCATCTAAAGCCGAGTGCAATCAACCCACAGGGTGGACTTGAGAAAGTGGAAGCTCCACTTCATGTTTCAAACCTGATGCTGTTGGACAGCAAGGGTACGGCAACCCGCACAGGTGTTCGTATTGAATCCAACGGTGTTAAAGTTCGTGTAGCGAAAAAAACTGGCGAAGTAATTAAGTAATGGAACCGAATCTAAAATCGAAGTATCTCGGTCAGGTCGTTCCGGCCATGATGGAGCAGTTTTCTTACACGAACCACATGGAGGTTCCGCGTTTGCAGAAGATTGTATTGAGTCAAGGTCTTGGCGCAGCAGTTTCTGATAAGAAGCTTATCGAATACGCCATTGAAGAAATGTCCACGATTGCGGGACAGAAGGCTGTATCAACGAAGTCAAAGAAGGACATTTCGAACTTCAAGCTTCGCAAGGGAATGCCAGTAGGTGTTCGTGTTACGCTTCGCGGTGAGCGTATGTACGAATTTTTAGAGCGTCTATTGGTATCGTCGCTCCCACGCATCCGTGACTTTCAAGGTCTAAAGGATGGTTTTGATGGTCGTGGAAACTACACGTTCGGAATTACCGAGCAAATCATTTTCCCAGAAATCGAGATTGACAAAGTGAATCGTATCTCAGGTATGGATATCACGTTTGTTACGTCGGCGAACACCGACAAGGAGTGCAAGGCACTTCTTCAAAATTTCGGAATGCCTTTTAAGAAGTAAGTCATGGCAAAAGAATCAATGAAAGCGCGCGAGCGCAAGCGTGAGGCTCTCGTAGCAAAGTATGCTGCGAAGCGTGCTGCACTTAAGGAAGCAGGGGACTATGATGCCCTTCAAAAGCTGCCTAAGAATGCATCTCCGGTGCGCCTTCACAATCGTTGCAAACTGACGGGTCGCCCACGTGGATACATGCGTCAGTTCGGTATTTCACGCGTTACGTTCCGCGAAATGGCCCTCAACGGCCTGATCCCAGGAGTAAAGAAGAGCAGCTGGTAACCTCAATAGAAGACAAGAAATGTATACTGATCCCATTGCAGATTTTTTGACTCGCCTTCGCAACGGTGCGAAAGCAGGTCACGCTGTTGTCGAGGTTCCGAGCAGCAAGATGAAGGCTGAAATTGCCCGTATTCTTATGGACCAAGGCTTTATCAAGGACTTTAAGGTTGACGAGAACGGACCACAGGGTACGTTGAAGGTTGCTTTGAAGTACGACAAAGCATCGAAGCGTTCGGTGATTCGCGGCATTGATCGTGTTTCTCGTCCAGGTCTTCGCAACTATAAATCTTCTACCGATTTACCTCGTGTGAAGAATGGTCTCGGCATTGCGATCGTGAGCACTTCACATGGAATGATGACCGATAAGGAAGCCCGCACACAGAATGTTGGCGGTGAAGTTGTTTGTTTCGTTTATTAAGCATCGAACATGTCACGAGTTGGTAAATCCCCGATCACAGTCCCCGCAGGCGTACAGCTTTCGATTGAGGGAAGTGTGGTTACCGTTAAAGGCAAACTTGGTACGTTGACCGAGTCAATCAATCCTGAAATAACGTTTGAGCGTGAAGGTGACGTATTGACAGTTATTCGTCCTTCGGACAATAAGCTTCACCGCGCACAACATGGTTTGTACCGCGCACTGATCAACAATATGATCGTGGGTGTGTCACAAGGCTTTGAGAAGAAATTGGAGCTTGTAGGTGTCGGTTACCGCGCCTCACACCAGGGTCAAAACCTTGAGCTTTCTCTGGGTTATTCGCACATTTTTGTTCTTCAGGTCCCGACCGAGGTTAACCTCAATACGGTTTCTGAAAAAGGTAAGAATCCAATTGTAGAATTGGCTTCACACGACAAGCAATTGCTGGGTGCAGTTGCTGCTAAAATTCGCAGCTTGCGTAAGCCTGAGCCTTTTAAAGGTAAGGGTGTTCGCTACGTCGGTGAAATTGTTCGCCGGAAAGCTGGTAAATCTGGTGCTAAGAAGTAAGATATTATGGCAACGAAAAGTTTAACTCGTCGCGAGCGCATTCACCTGCGCGTGCGCAAAGTGGTCGAAGGAACGGCATCTCGTCCTCGCTTGGCCGTGTTCCGTTCTAGTAAAGAGATTTACGCTCAAGTGATTGACGATCTTTCTGGAGTTACCATCTGTTCTGCAACTTCTTTGAAGAAGTCAGGCCGCGAGGTAAGTGGTTCGAAGCAAGAGCAAGCGCGTCAGGTGGGTCTCAAGGTTGCGGAGCTTGCAAAAGCGAAAGGAATCGAGAACGTTTCATTTGACCGAGGTGGATTTTTGTACCACGGGCGTGTAAAATCATTGGCTGAAGGAGCACGCGAAGGCGGCTTGAATTTCTAAGATCGTTATGAAAGAGATTGCATCTAAAAAAGTAAAGCCGAGCGGCTTGGAGCTTGTTGACCGCCTTGTTGGTGTGCAGCGTGTTACCAAAACCACTAAAGGTGGCCGTACGTTCTCGTTTACCGCAATTGTGGTGGTTGGTGATGAACACGGTATTGGTGGCTACGGCTTGGGTAAGTCTAAAGAGGTTTCTGAGGCTGTGACCAAGGGAATTGAAGACGCTAAGAAAAACCTATACAAGTTCCCTGTGACCAAGGGCACGGTACCGCACGAGCAAGATGGTAAGTTTGGAGGCGCTCGCGTGTTCCTTCGCCCAGCTTCTAGTGGTACTGGTGTAATTGCAGGTGGTGCAATGCGTGCGGTTCTCGAGTGTGTGGGAGTACATGACGTTCTTGCGAAGAGCAAAGGATCGTCAAATCCGCACAACTTGGTAAAAGCTACGTTTGAAGCCTTGCATTTGATGCGCGATGCACATCAAGTTGCTAAGACCCGCGGTATTGCACTCACTAAAGTATTCAACGGTTAATTCACACGATACCATGGCACGTATTAAAGTCACAAAGGTTCGCAGTACGATTGACCGTCCGCCGTACCAAAAAGCTACGATGGAGGCCCTAGGTCTTCGCAAAATGAATCAGTGTGTGGAACACGAAGCTACCCCCCAGATTTTGGGTATGGTGCGCGCCGTGAACCACTTAGTTAAAGTTGAAGAAGTAAACGCCTAATTATCATGGCAGCATTGCACGAACTTAAGCCTGCTCCAGGAGCAGTAAAGACCAAGAAGCGCCTCGGGCGTGGAGAAGGTACCGGAAATGGCGGCACCGCTGGAGCTGGTCACAAGGGTCAAAAGGCTCGTACGGGTTACAGCAAAAAAATTGGTTTTGAAGGTGGTCAAATGCCCCTTCAGCGTCGAGTTCCTAAGTTTGGTTTTAAGAACCCAAACCGTGTGGAGTTCCGTGCAATCAATCTTGATGTACTCGCTCAAATGGCCGAGAACCACAAAATCACTGAAATTGGACCGTTGGAATTGGTTCGATTCGGCCTGGCTGGTAAGAATGATCTTATCAAGGTTTTGGGTCGTGGTGAGGTGAAGAATGCTCTTACGGTGACCGTTCACAAGGTGAGTCAATCTGCTGCTGCGGCCATTGCGGCTGCCGGTGGTAGTGTAACCCTCCTTCAAGACAAGGCTGAGTAATGAAAAAGCTCATCGAAACCTTTCGGAACATCTGGGCCATCCAGGAGCTGCGTGACAAAATCACGTTGACTCTGGGCTTGCTCTTGGTGTACCGCTTGGGTTCTAATGTGGTCCTACCGGGTATTGATCCGACTAGCTTGGATCAACTTCAGAACCAAGCGTCTGAAGGTTTGGTTGGTTTGATCAATGCGTTCTCAGGGGGTGCCTTTGCAAATGCTTCGGTACTAGCTCTTGGAATCATGCCGTACATCTCTGCTTCAATTTTTATGCAGCTAGCTGGTTTGGCAATTCCTGCCATCAGCAAAATGCAAAAAGAAGGTGAGTCTGGGCGCCGCAAGTTGAATCAAATTACACGGTATTTAACCATTTTGGTTGTTGCCGCGCAAGCACCGGGCTACATTACCAACCTGATGTACCAGGGTGTGGAAATTACGCTTCCAACCACAGCCTTTTGGTTTTCTGCATGGATCACGTTGATCGCAGGTACCATTTTCGCTATGTGGCTTGGTGAGAAAATCACAGACAAGGGTATCGGAAACGGTATTTCGCTGCTCATTATGATCGGTATTATCGCTTCATTCCCACAGTCATTCCTGCAGGAGCTTGTTACCCAACTGAGTCCCGCCGGCGGAGGTTGGATTGTATTCCTTCTCGAGATGGTTGCCCTCTATTTGGTGATTCTATTTGCCATCGCATTGACTCAGGCGGTTCGCCAGATTCCGTTAGAGTATGCCAAGCGCGTAGCAGGTGGTAGCTCGAAGTCTTTAGGTCGCAGTTACTTGCCCGTACGGGTGAATGCATCTGGTGTAATGCCAATCATCTTTGCCCAAGCACTGATGTTCATTCCGTTGACGGTGGTGCAGTACGCAGGCTTAGAAGGTAGCGGAACCACATGGATGGTAGATGTATTCGGAGACATTCAGGGATTCTGGTACAATTTCGTCTTTGTTGCATTGATTTTGGTGTTCACCTACTTCTACACGGCCATTCAAATTAATACGACTCAGATTTCGGATGACTTGATGCGCAATGGAGGCTTTGTTCCTGGAGTGAAGCCAGGTGGAGACACTGCACGCTTTATTGATGATGTCCTTGCGAAGATTACGTTACCCGGAGCATTGTTGCTTTCTGCAATCGCAATCCTTCCTGCGGTCTTGATGAATTTTGGAGTAAGTATGACGTGGGCTCAGTTCTACGGCGGCACTTCTCTATTGATTATTGTAGGGGTAGTACTTGATACACTAATGCAAGTTGAAAGCTACCTTTTGAACCGTCACTACGACGGCCTCATGGACGGAGGTCGAATTCGTGGACGTAACGCGGAATCGCTGTAAGCTATGTCAAAGCAAGGGGCAATTACGCAAGATGGTACCATCACCGAAAACCTTTCTAACGCGATGTTTCGCGTGGAGTTGGAAAATGGTCACGTGGTTACCGCACACATCTCAGGTAAGATGCGGATGCACTACATCAAGCTTTTACCTGGTGACCGTGTGAAGTTGGAATTGTCTCCATACGACTTGTCCAAGGCACGAATTGTATACCGCTACTAAACAGAACGTTTTTTAATCGCAACCGATGAAAGTTAGAGCATCACTCAAAAAGCGCAGCGCGGACTGCAAAATTGTTCGCCGCAAAGGCCGCTTGTATATTATTAACAAGAAAAATCCGAAGCTCAAGCAGCGTCAGGGCTAATCCAATCCGAATAGAAGAATGGCACGTATTGCAGGTATTGACCTCCCCCGGAACAAGCGCGGTGAAATCGGCTTGACCTATATCTACGGAATCGGCCGCTCCAAGGCCCAAGAGATTCTGAACACCGTTGGCGTTGACGTCAACATCAAGGTTCAGGATTGGACAGACGAGCAGCTCCAATTAATCCGTGATTTCATCACCGGCAACATGAAAGTTGAAGGTGAACTTCGTTCGGAGGTTTCAATGAGTATTAAGCGCCTCATGGACATCGGTTGCCAGCGTGGCATCCGTCACCGTCTTGGCCTACCCCTTCGCGGACAGCGTACGAAAAACAACAGTCGTACACGTAAGGGTAAGCGTAAGACAGTAGCAAACAAGAAGAAGGCAACTAAATAAGCACTAAGCGTTAGAAGCGATGGCAAAACAGAATTCTAAAACCGCGAAGACTACGAAGAAGCGGAAGGTTAAAGTGGAATCGGTGGGCGAAGCGCACATCAGTACCACATTCAACAACATCATCATTGCGTTGACGAATACCCAGGGTCAAGTGATCTCTTGGTCTTCGGCAGGCAAGATGGGGTTCCGCGGATCTAAGAAGAACACTCCCTACGCCGCTCAAGTAGCTGCGGAGCAGGCTGCCGGTGTGGCCATGGAAGCTGGTCTACGAAAGGTCAAGGTCTTTGTGAAAGGTCCAGGTAACGGTCGTGAAAGCGCGATTCGTAGCCTTGCAAACACGGGTATCGAAGTAACCGAAATCATGGATATCACTCCGATTCCACACAACGGTTGCCGTCCCCCGAAGCGCCGCCGCGTATAATCATTTAGTAAAAAGAAGCAGAAAGATATGGCACGTTACCGAGGTCCTGTTACGAAAATCGCCCGTCGTTTTGGCGAACCCATCTTTGGTCCTGACCGTTCTCTGGACAAGCGCAACTACCCTCCCGGGCAGCATGGTTTCCAGCGCAAGCGCGGAAAGAAAAGCGAATACTCCGTGCAACTTGCTGAAAAGCAAAAGGCGAAGTACACCTACGGAATTTTGGAGCGCCAGTTCCGCATTATGTTCGACCACGCTTCGCGTTCGAAGGGCATCACCGGTGAGGTTTTGCTTCAGCTTTGCGAGCGTCGCTTGGACAACGTAGTCTACCGTTTGGGCATTGCTCCAACACGCCGTGCAGCGCGTCAGTTAGTTACACACTGCCACGTAACAGTGAACGGTGAAGTGCTGAACATTCCTTCATACTCCGTTACATTGAACGATGTAATTGCGATTCGCGAGCGCTCGAAGTCACTCGAGGTTGTTTCTAACAGCCTTGGCTCGAACCGCGCGGACCAGTACCCTTGGATGGAATGGAATTCCGCAACGATGAGCGGTAAAATGCTCAGCGTTCCATCTCGCGACATGATTCCTGAAAACATCAAGGAACAGTTGATTGTCGAACTCTACTCGAAATAAGTTATGCCGATTCTACCTTTTCAAAAGCCTGACAAGGCCCACGTCATCACGACGTCGGAGACCGTTGGTCAGTTCGAGTTCCGCCCTTTGGAGCCGGGTTTTGGCCTCACGGTCGGCAATGCACTTCGCCGTGTACTCTTGAATTCACTTGAGGGTTTCGCCTTCACAAGTGTTCGCATCAATGGTGTAGAGCATGAGTTCTCAACGATCAAAGGAGTCGTGGAAGACGTGACCGAAATGATTCTCAACCTGAAGCAGGTTCGCTTCAAGCGCCAAATTGAAGGCGTAGAGGGCGAGACCGTGAAGGTTGTAATTTCTGGCAAGGACGCCTTTAAAGCTGGTGACCTTTCAGCCTTTTTGACCAACTTCCAAGTGCTCAATCCTGATCTTGTGATCTGCAACATGGATCCAGCGATCAAACTCGAAATGGAGTTTACCATTGAGAAGGGTCGTGGATACGTTCCGGCTGAAGAGAATAAGAAAGTCGATGCTCCGATTGGGACCATCTTCATGGATTCTATTTACACCCCGATGAAGAATGTGAGCTATGAAGTAGAAAACTTCCGCGTAGAGCAGAAGACAGACTACGAGAAGCTTGTGTTGAACATTGAGAGTGATGGTTCGATTGCTCCTGTGGATGCATTGACTGACGCTGCGCACATCTTGATCCAGCACTTCATGCTGTTTACTGATGAGAAAATGGTAGCCGAAACTGAAGTTGCAGTTGAGTCAGAAGCGTATGATGAAGAGGTTCTTGAGATGCGCAAGCTTCTGCTTCGCCCGCTCACTGAGCTTGAATTGAGCGTACGTGCTCTGAACTGCCTCAAGGCAGCTGAGGTTGAGCTCGTTTCTGACCTAGTGTCGTACACCAAGGCTGATTTGATGAAGTTCCGCAACTTCGGCAAGAAGTCGCTCACTGAGCTTGAAGAGCTCGTTGCTCGCCTTGGCCTGACCTTCGGAATGGATGTAACCAAGTACAAACTCGATAAAGAATAAGACATGCGTCACGGCAAGAAATTTAATCACTTAGGACGTACGGCTTCGCACCGCAAGGCGATGCTGAGCAATATGGCGGCTTCGCTGATTACGCACAAGCGAATCAACACGACGTTGGCAAAAGCTAAGGAACTGAAGAAGTACGTGGAGCCTTTGGTTACGCGCTCAAAGACCGACAGCACGCACAACCGTCGTATGGTGTTCTCGTACCTACAGAATAAAGACGCCGTAACGGAATTGTTCCGCGAGGTTTCTGTGAAAGTTGGTGACCGCCCAGGTGGCTACACTCGCATCATCAAGACCGGCACCCGTCTGGGTGACAACGCCGAGATGGCCATGATCGAGTTGGTGGATTTCAATGAGATCTACACCAATGCCAAGAAGGAGGCGAAGAAGTCAACGCGCCGTGGACGTGCGAAGGCTGCTGCTCCTGCTGCAGCTCCTGTTGCTGAGGCAGTAGTTGAGGCTCCTGAAGTAGCTGAAAACAACGAGACGAACGACGCGGAATAAACCGTGTTTGGCTCGTACTTTGCAAAGGATAAGGTGTCCCCTTATCCTTTTTTTGTGCCCAATTCTTAAGTCTTGATAATGAGTTCAAAAGCCTTTGTACTGCTCGCTGATGGCACCTTATTCGAGGGTGTTTCTGTCGGAATTGACGGTACCACCGTTGGGGAAATTTGCTTTAACACCGGGATGACCGGATACCAAGAGATTTTTACGGATCCGAGCTACAAGGGCCAAATCATGGTTACGGCTACCGCCCATATCGGAAACTACGGGGTCGAGTCCGAAGAAAATGAATCGTCAGAAGTTCAAATTGCCGGTCTTGTCTGCCGGAACTTTAGTGAGCTTGCATCTCGTGTTCGCGGGTCGCACCAGAGCCTCAAGTCGTTCATGAGCGGATCGGTGGTCATTTCAGAAGTTGATACCCGGGCATTAGTGCAGCACATTCGTGATTTTGGTGCGCAAAATGCGGTAGTGACCACGGAGTTATCGCTTGAGCAAGCGCAGCAGCGCCTCGCCGATGCGCCAAATATGGAAGGTTTGGAGTTGTGTTCCGCGGTGAGTACGTCCGAGCCGTACACCGTTGGTGATGCTGATGCGGCCTATCATGTTGCGGCACTTGATCTTGGGGTTAAACGAAATATTTTGCGGAATTTGGTTCGCGTCGGATGCCGCGTGACCGTATATCCATATAACACTCCGTTCGGAGTCCTATCTGCGGATGCCCCCGATGGGTACTTCTTGTCGAATGGTCCAGGGGATCCCGCGGCCAGTCCTCAGGTGATTGATACGGTGCGCGAAATCTTGGATTCAGGCAAACCCACATTCGGAATTTGTTTGGGACACCAAATGATTGCACTCGCATCAGGTCTCACCACCTACAAGATGCACAATGGCCACAGAGGAATCAATCATCCCGTGAAGAACTTGGCGACCGGAAAAGGTGAGATCACCTCGCAGAATCACGGATTTGCTGTGTCCATGAATGACGTGGAATCAGCGTCCCATATAGCGTTGACCCACGTACACTTGAACGACGGGACTGTCGCCGGAATTCGGAGAACAGACATTCCTGCCTTTAGCGTGCAGTACCACCCGGAGGCGTCTCCGGGCCCGCACGATGCCCAATACCTTTTTGATGAATTTGTTGCCTTAATGAGTGCTAAAATCCCAGCTTAACTATGCCTACAATTACTTCAGTTTACGCACGCCAAATTCTTGATTCACGTGGAAACCCCACTGTTGAAGCCGATGTAGTCACGGATTCAGGCCATTTTGGAAGGGCCGCTGTGCCTTCTGGCGCCTCTACTGGTGCCCATGAAGCGGTGGAACTCCGCGATGGAGATTCTGCCGTCTACCTCGGTAAAGGGGTGCTCAAGGCAGTAGATCACGTCAATAGCGAACTTGCCCAAGCTGTGGTGGGTCTTGAGGTCACGGACCAGGCAGAGCTTGACATGGCCATGCTCGATGCGGACGGAACTCCGAATAAGGCGCGCCTGGGAGCGAACGCCATTTTGGCGGTATCGCTTGCGGCGGCGCGCGCTGCAGCACAAGCTAGCGGCCTTCCGCTCTTTCAGTATGTCGGTGGAGTGACTGCCCGTACGCTGCCCGTTCCGATGATGAACATTTTAAACGGAGGTGCGCACGCTGACAACGCCATCGATTTTCAAGAGTTCATGGTGATGCCCGTGGGTGCCACGAGCTTCAGCCAAGGTCTACAGATGGGCACGGAAGTTTTTCATCATCTCAAATCGGTGCTGAAAGCTAAGGGCTACAGCACGAATGTGGGCGATGAGGGCGGATTTGCTCCCAATATTCGTTCGAATGAAGAGGCCATTGAGACGGTACTTGAGGCCATCACTAAGGCAGGATTTACCGCGGGTAAGGATTTATTCATTGCCATGGATGCGGCGATGACCGAGCTCTACGATGAGAAGACGGGTTTGTACACGTTTAAGAAGTCGGGCGGAGCCACGATGACCACCGACGAGGTGGTGTCGTACTGGACCAATTGGGTGAACCAGTACCCCATACTTTCGATTGAAGATGGCCTTGCTGAAGACGACTGGAATGGTTGGTCGAAGTTGAATTCCGCCATTGGAAATCGCGTTCAAATTGTAGGTGATGATCTTTTTGTCACCAATGTGGATCGTGTGACCAAGGGAATTGAGCTCAATGCCGCAAATTCGGTGCTGGTTAAAGTGAACCAAATCGGAACACTTACGGAGACGATTGCCACAGTTCAAAAGGCGCAGCGCAACGGAATGACGTGCATCATGTCGCACCGCTCTGGAGAAACCGAAGATTCGACGATTGCGGATTTGGCGGTGGCGTTGAATACCGGTCAGATAAAGACCGGTTCCGCATCGCGTTCAGATCGTATGGCGAAGTACAACCAGCTTCTTCGCATCGAAGAAATGCTCGGGTCGACGGCGATTTACCCGGGTTCAAATTTCAAATAACCGACAAACAACCCCTTGATTATGGATCGGATTAAAGAACATTTTGGAAGTAAAATTGCACCTGCACAGGCTGAGATTAAGGCGTTTTTAGCGGAGCATGGTGAAAAGTCACTCGGAGAAATCACCGTTGCACAAGTGTACCAAGGCATGCGATCGATGACGGCATTGATCTGTGAAACCTCGAAGCTTGATCCACAGGAAGGAATTCGCTTTCGCGGGTACAGCATTCCGGAGCTTCAGTCGCTTTTGCCGAAGTATCCTGGGGGTGAAGAACCGCTTCCAGAGGGCCTCTTTCATTTGATTTTGATGAATGAGATGCCGGACGACGACGATGTGAGACGTCTAAGCAATAGTTGGGCACGGAGGGCGATTGTGCCTCCGCATGTGTTTAAAACCATCGATGCGTTGCCGATGACGGCACATCCAATGACACAGTTTGTCGTGGGCATCATGGCACTTCGGACTGAAACTGAGTTTGGAAAGGCGTATGCTCGTGGAATTGGCAAGTCGGAGTACTGGGAATACACCTACGAGGACGCCATGAATCTAATTGCACGCTTGCCTCGGGTGGCAGCCTACATTTACCGCCGGGCGTACAAGAATGGTGAGCACATTGAGCCAGATCCCAAATTAGATTGGGCAGGCAATTTTGCCCATATGCTCGGGTACGACAATGAAGAGTTCCGCGAACTGATGCGTTTGTATATGACGATTCACTCGGACCACGAAGGCGGAAACGTTTCAGCGCATACCGTTCATTTAGTGGGTTCTGCCCTGAGTGATGCCTACCAGAGCTTCGCCGCGGGCATGAATGGCTTGGCTGGTCCGTTACACGGACTTGCCAATCAAGAGGTAATCAAGTGGACGCTTGAAATGCTCGAAGATTTGGGCACTCAAGAACCAAGCAAGGATCAAATTGCGCAGTATGTTCACAATACGTTGGGAGCAGGTAAGGTGGTGCCGGGATTCGGACACGCCGTACTTCGCAAGACCGACCCACGCTACATGGCGCAGCGCGAGTTTGCTCAAAAGCACATGCCCGAGGACCCCTTGTTTAAGGTAATTTCGAACATTTTTGACGTGGTTCCAGGGATACTTGAGGCCACAGGCAAGGTCAAGAACCCGTACCCAAATGTCGACGCGCACAGTGGTCAATTGCTGATGCACTACGGCATGGTAGAGTATGACTTTTACACCGTGTTATTCGGGGTTTCACGTGCGCTGGGTGTACTGACGAACTTGATTTGGGACCGTGCTTTGGCCATGCCGCTGGAGCGACCTGGTTCAACGACGACAGAGTTACTTAAAAAGAAGTTCAACGCATAATTGTGTAGAAGGAACGAAGCCCCGGCCAACGCCGGGGCTTTTTTTATTATTCTTTATCGGTGAGGTTTGATTTTTTGTACCTTTGCAGTCCCATTTTGGTACGCATTGCGAAAGGACGCTAAATTGGGAATCAATACTTAACGTCTCTCGGCGCTGCGCTTTAGTCCTTTCAGAGCGCCAGATACAAGACCCCAAGCTCATGTCTGAAGAGCTAAACCCCGAATTGGAGGGCCAAATCCAAGAACAAGCCGCTGCCGAAGTGGAGGCTACCCCCGAAGTTGCTGAAGTAGAATCTATGCCTGAAGTTGAGGCTTCGGAAGATTCCGCAGAAGAGGATGAGCTCGAGCTCGTTCTTGAAGTAGAAGAGGAAGAAGAATCATTTGACTGGAACTCGTACGAGTCAGGTTTCGGTGCCCGCGGTGAAGAGCACAAGGCGATGGAGCAGCTGTATGAAGCTACCCTCGTTACTTCAGTTGAGCACCAAGTGGTGAGCGGCGTCGTAGTGCAGCTTACCGACCGCGATGCCATCATCGACATATCGTCGAAGTCTGAAGGCGTTGTGTCACTCAACGAATTCCGATACAATCCAGATTTGAAAGTGGGCGACCTCGTTGAGGTGCTCGTAGACAAGCAAGAAGACAAGTTGGGACAGCTTGTGCTTTCGCACCGCAAGGCCCGCTCGATCAAGGCTTGGGATCGTGTGAACGAAGCATTTGAAGCTGAAGAAATCGTTCAAGGTTACGTGAAAGCCCGTACGAAGGGTGGTATGATCGTTGACGTGTTCGGTCTCGAGGCATTCTTGCCAGGATCGCAAATCGACGTCAAGCCAATTCGCGACTACGACATCTATGTCGACAAGACCATGGAATTCAAGATCGTCAAGATCAACCACGAGTTCAAGAACGTGGTGGTTTCGCACAAAGCCCTTATCGAGGCCGACCTCGAAGAGCAAAAGCGCAAGATCATTGGCCAGCTCGAAAAGGGTCAAGTACTCGAGGGTGTGGTCAAGAACATCACGAGCTACGGTGTATTTATCGACCTTGGTGGGGTGGACGGACTCGTGCACATCACCGACTTGTCGTGGAGCCGCATCAACCACCCGTCAGAGGTGGTCGAACTCGACCAGAAGCTCAACGTGGTTATTTTGGACTTCGACGAGGCCAAGACACGTATTCAGCTCGGTCTCAAGCAGCTTTCGGCCCATCCTTGGGATGCCCTTAGCCAGAACGTTTCAGCTGGAGACACCATCAAGGGTAAAGTTGTGGTGCTCGCCGACTACGGTGCGTTCATCGAGGTTGCTCCAGGTGTAGAAGGTCTTGTTCACGTTTCTGAGATGAGCTGGGGATCGCACCTGCGTTCTGCCCAGGACTTCTTCAAAGTTGGCGACATGGTTGAAGCATCCGTTCTTTCAATCGACCGTGAAGAGCGCAAGATGTCTCTTGGTATCAAGCAATTGACGCCAGATCCTTGGTCAAGCATCACTGCCAAGTACCCTGTAGGTTCGCAGCACACCGGAAAGGTTCGCAACTTCACCAACTTCGGCGTGTTTGTAGAACTTGAGGAAGGCATCGATGGATTGATTCACATCAGCGACCTGTCTTGGTTGAAGAAGGTGAAGCATCCGAGCGAGTTTACCTCAGTAGGTGCAGAGCTTGACGTGAAGGTGTTGGACATTGATGTCGACAACCGTCGCTTGAGCCTTGGCCACAAGCAAGTCAATGACAACCCATGGGATAACCTCGAAGAGGTATTCGAAGTAGGCAGCAGCCACTCTGGAAGTGTGAAGTCGTCTGCCGATAAGGGCTTCAACATTTGGTTTGACAACCAAGAGATTGAGGCGTACTGCCCACCACGTCACGCGACAAAAGAGGATAACTCAAACATCGCTGTAGGTGAGGTATTGGAGTTCCGTGTGATTGAGTTCAACCGTGATTCACGCCGCATTCTTGTTTCGCACACCCAAACATTTAAGGGTGGCGCAATCGAGGAAGGTGCCGAAGGCGGAAAAGGTAAGAAAGGTGCCAAGGGTGCCGGAGCGAAGACGACGGTTCAGTCGATCAACGCACAAGTTGAAAAGGCTACCTTGGGTGACCTCGACAGCTTGGCTCGCCTCAAGGAAGAGATGGAAGGTAAGGAGTAATCTCCTGCCTACTATACAAGTGAAGGCCGCCCCGATGGGCGGCCTTTTTTGTTTCTTTGCAGTATGACAGTGGGAACGTTAGTGAAGTGGTTGGAAGAGCGTGCGCCGCTTCGGTACCAAGAGTCGTACGACAACAGTGGATTGCTGGTTGGTGATGCACAAATGAACATTACTGGAGTGCTCTGCTCTTTGGATGCTGATGAGGATGTGCTTCGAGAGGCCATCGCTCGGGGCTGCAACGTGGTGCTGAGCCATCACCCCATCATTTTTAAGGGCTTAAAACGCCTTACGGGTAGCTCTGTAGCCGAGCGGACGGTTGCGTTCGCGATACGTCATGATATTGCGCTGTACGCTGGCCACACGAATTGGGACAGCATTGCGGGTGGAGTTAGTTTTTCACTAGCCCGTCGTCTCGGAATCCAGGACCCTAAGGTAATGATGCCCCGCGGGGGAGCCTTGATGCAGTTGGTCGTGTATGTTCCCAAAGACTTTGCGGCCGATGTGGCTGAGGCGGCTTTTTTAGCCGGAGCAGGCCATTTGGGAAACTACGACGAGTGCCATTTTACTTCCGAGGGAACGGGAACGTTTCGTCCACTCGAAGGTGCAAATCCATTTACAGGTACAAAGGGTGTTCGCGAAGTTACCCGAGAGCAGCGATTGGAGTTCGTGGTTCCGGTAGCATTGAAAAATCAAGTGCGCGATGCGGTGTGGCAGGCCCACCCGTACGAAGAGGTGGCACATTCGTGGATTTCACTTGATAATTCGACGTCGGATTTGGGCTATGGTGCGGTGGGCAATCTACTTAAGCCAGTTCGATTGAGGGAATTTATCGCTCGAGCTGCCCGAGAATTGGGTGCGGATGCAGTGCGCTACAGTACGGCGAACCTCGAACGAATGGTGCAGCGGATTTCGGTCTGTGGCGGTTCCGGAGCGGAGTTTATTGGAGCCGCAGCAGCCTCTGGTGCAGATGTGTATGTGACTAGCGATGCGAAGTACCACGGTTTTCAGGACACTCCGAGCGGAATTGTACTCATCGATGTAGGGCATGGCGAAAGTGAGCAGCCCTTTATCGAAGATTGGGCTGAGGCTATTCGCTCAGAATTTGTTACTTTTGCAGTCCTAATTTCGGGTTCGGACAACCGACCCGTACGTACATACCTAAACCATGGCTAAAAAGTCACCTGCATCCAACGCTGCGACGTCTTCAGTAGAAGACAAGCTTCGCGCGCTGTACAGCCTTCAAATTGTCGATCGCCGTATCGATGAAATTCGCAGCCTTCGCGGCGAATTGCCTCTTGAAGTAGAAGATCTGGAAGATGAAATCGCAGGCTTGCAGATTCGCCTTTCAAAGGTTCAGGAAGATATCAACCAAGCGAAGACTGAGGTTAAGGGCCATAAGCTCATGATCAAGAACTGCCAAGAGAAGATCGCGAAGTACGAAGAGCAACAAAAAAATGTGCGCAACAACCGAGAGTTTGATGCGATTGCTAAAGAAATTGAGTTCCAAGAGCTTGAGATTCAATTAGCCGAGAAGCACATCCGTGAGTTTGAAGCTTCACTCGAGAGCAAGTCTGCTTCTCTTGAGTCGGTTGAGTCTAAGCTTTCTGAGCGTTCAAGCCACTTGGAATTCAAGAAGAATGAACTGGACAATATCATCGCCGAGACCCAGCGCGAAGAAGAACTTTTGCTCACCAAGAGTGAAAATCTTTCTGCGGTAGTAGGAGATGATCGTTTGCTGAACGCCTACCGCCGCATCCGCGGAAAGGTGCGCAACGGCTTGGCTGTAGTAAGTATTGAGCGCGGGGCTTCTGCTGGTTCGTTCTTCACGATTCCACCCCAGCGTCAAATGGAAATCGCACAGCGCAAGAAAATCACGATTGACGAGCACTCAGGCCGAATCTTGGTTGATCCTTTGCTCGCTCAAGAAGAAGAGCAGAAGATGGCCATAGAGCTGTCGAGCATTTTGGGTTAATCTCCCCTGAACTGAATGAACAAAGCCCGCGACAACGCGGGCTTTTTTGTTGGATTCAACCAAAGGATCACAAAGGCTTGCGCACCACAAAGAGTGGTTCTCCTACAGGTAGGCGGTAGCGGGCGTATTCATCGGCAGGAATGCGGTCTGCGAGATCGACACGTTCTACATTGAATCCTGCGGCGCTCAGGCGCTGGGCGTAGTCTTCGCCGTACATGCGGACGTGGTCGTACTGGCCAAAGCGGCGCTCGCGTTCGCGCGGGTCGGTGATGCTGGGGTCCTCGTCGGTAGCGGTACGACCAGGAATCCATGGAATCTGAAAGATGCCCCATCCGCCCGGTTTCATGACCCGAAACAGTTCACTGAGGCATTGGGCATCGTCTGCGACGTGCTCGAGGACGTGATTGCACAGCACGACGTCAAAGCGGTTGGCCTCCAGCGGAATGTGATGGAGGTCAAAGTGCAGGTCTGCCAGCGGAGATTCGATGTCACCCGTCAGTACCTTGAGGTGGTGAAGGGCTTTAAAGCGATGGTAGAAGCACTGTTCAGGTGCAATGTGCAGCAACTCACCCGGGTGGGTAAAAAAGTCACTGTAGCGCTTTAGGTACAGCCAGAGGAGGCGGTGGCGCTCCAGGGAGTGCGTTCCGGGGGCGAGGACTTCAGGCCGGATGGCTCCGCCGTAGCCGTAGGGTAGAAACGTGCGGTACGAACGGCCGTCAATGGGGTCGGTGTACTTTGATCCGGCATAGATCACGGGCGCGAGCCAGCGCAGTGGAGCGCTGAGGCGAATGAGCCAGGGACGCGGAATCCAACGGAGTGCCCAACGTATCATGCGAAGACTGGGTCCTTTTTGGGAAGCCCAAGGGCTTCGTAGATGTATTCGAAGGTGGACAGTACTACAGGCCGTCCGTCGACCAAAGCCACGTCGTGCTCGAAGTGGGCTGAGGGTTTGCCGTCGCCCGTAACGATGCTCCATCCGTCCTTGAGTTGCCGCACGCGGTGGGTTCCCATGTTGATCATGGGTTCGATTGCGAGGACCATTCCGTCCTGTAGGAGCTTACCGCTGCCGCGCTTACCATAGTTCGGAACCTGTGGGTCTTCGTGGAGCTTGCGGCCCAGTCCGTGTCCGACCAGCTCGCGTACCACGCCGTAGCCTTCGCGTTCGCAGTGCTTTTGGATGGCGTGGCCGATGTCGCCCACTCGGTTGCCGCGGCGCATGGCGTCGATGCCTGCATAGAGAGAGGCTTTGGTCACCTCGAGAAGTTTGCGCGTTTCAGGGGCCACTTCACCCACTTCAAATGTGTAGGCGTGGTCTCCGTAAAAGTCATTCATGAGTACACCACAGTCCACGGAAATGACGTCGCCCTCGTGCAATGGTTGGTCGCTCGGAATTCCGTGGACGACCTGTTCGTTGCGCGACATGCACAGGCTGTTGGGGAATCCGTACATTCCGAGAAACGCGGGAATTGCTCCATGGTCGCGAATGAACTCTTCGGCCTTGCGGTCCAGCTGAAGTGGTGTCACTCCGGGCTTGATTTCAGCGGCGAGCATTCCCAAGGTGCGCGAAACAAGCTGGGCAGATTCGCGCATGAGCGCGATCTCTTCGGCAGTTTTGAGGATGATCATGCGCGCAAAAGAGATGTTCCGGTCATGGCGGCAGGTTGGGGTACGCCCATCCAGTCGAGGATGGTGGGGGCTACGTCACCCAATACTCCATTGGTAAGATGTAGTCCTTCTGTGGGTTCGTTCGTCACGAGAAAGAAGGGCACGGGGCGGGTCGTGTGGGCGGTGTGGGGGCTTCCATCGGGGTTGCGCATGCAGTCGGCATTGCCGTGGTCTGCGAGGATGAAGAAGCTGTACCCGTGCGGAAGTCCTGCTTCTACAATAGCTTGAGCACACTGGTCCACAGTTTCGCAGGCCTTGATGGCCGCCTCAAGTACGCCGGTATGGCCCACCATGTCGGGGTTGGCAAAATTGAGGCAGACGAAGTCGGCTTCGCCGCGTTCGAGTTCGGGAATCAGTGCGTCCCGAAGTTCAAATGCGCTCATTTCGGGCTGAAGGTCGTAGGTGGCCACTTTGGGCGAGGAGCGAAGGATGCGTGTTTCACCGTCAAAGGGCTCTTCGCGTCCTCCTGAAAAAAAGAAGGTAACGTGGGGGTATTTTTCGGTCTCGGCGATGCGAATCTGGCGTTTGCCCGCGCGCTCGAGGACTTCGCCCATGGTGTCACTGAGGTTGTCTTTTTCGAACACCATTCGGATTCCGCGAAAGGTGGCGTCGTAGCGGGTCATGGTGACGAAGTGCAGGTCGGGAACCGGAGTCATTCCGTGCACGTCCAACCCGCCTTGGCTGAGCGCCTGGGTGAGTTCGCGACCTCGGTCGGTGCGGTAGTTGAAAAAGAAGACGGCGTCCCCGGGGCGAATGCAGCCCTCGGGATTGAGGATGTGCGGAAGGAGGAACTCGTCGGTCGTTCCGGAGGCGTAGGCGGCCAGCAATGCTTCGCGGCCGGTTTGGGTCCAAGCGGTCCCGGTTCTGTGCACGAGGGCGTCGTAGGCGATTTTCACGCGTTCCCAACGGGTGTCGCGGTCCATGGCGTAGTAGCGGCCGGTCAATGAGGCCAGAGTTCCGGTGGTCTGGGACATATGGGCCTCGAGGTCTCCAATGAATCCGGCGCCGCTTTGGGGGTCGGTGTCGCGTCCGTCGGTGAATGCGTGCACAAATACGTTGGGAGCACCCGCGTCGTGCAGGGCTGATAGGATTCCCTTTGCGTGGTTGATGTGGCTGTGGACGCCGCCGTCGCTGACCAACCCGAGCAGGTGAATGCGCTGGCCGGAGGCTCCGCGCTGCGCCAAATCTGCAAAAACGGGGTTTTGAGCGAACGAACCGTCTTCGAGGGCGAGATCGATGCGAACTAAGTCTTGGTAGACGATGCGCCCCGCTCCCAGATTCATATGGCCCACCTCGGAGTTGCCCATTTGGCCGTCGGGAAGGCCTACGGCCCGCCCACTTGCCTCTAACTGGCTTGAGGGGTAATGGCCTTGTAGACTGTCGTAAAATGGGGTGGAGCCAAGGTCTATGGCCGAGACTGAAGGGTCGGCGGGAATGCCCCAGCCGTCGAGAATAATGAGTACCGCTTTGCGCACGGCACAAAGGTACGGATTTCTAGAACGAGAGCGGGCCTTGTGGGTGTTCTATCACGGGCAATCCGGCCCTAAAAATGCGGGCAGAATGGGGCCCATGGAGCACGTGGTCGCGTCCGTTTGAGGTCAGCCAGCTCCCTTCGCGAAGTCCAATGACTGATTGCGGATTAAAGGCATGGAATTCGGCGATGCGCTGATCGCGCGTTTCACCCATATGGGTGCTGCCCTCGAAATGGTCGATGTAGTGCGGATTGAGGTTGAACGGGATCCAACCCATGGCATCAAGTGTGGGGACTTCGACGATGGGCATGTCGTTGGTGGTTCCGATGCTCAATCCGGCGATGTTGATTCCGGCGCTGCTGCCCATGTAGGGGGTCCCGGAACGAACACTGGCGTCGAGCAGGGGTTCCAATCCGGATTCACGCAGCGTGCGGCGAAGGACGAAGGTGTTTCCGCCCCCCACAAACCAACCTTCAGCGGCAGAAGCTGCTTCGGCAACGGACGAGAATTCGTGGACGCCGCGCACCGTAATTCCGGCTTCAGCCATCACTGCTTTGGGGCGGGCGGTGTAGTCGTCCCAACTCATGCCTCCGGGGCGGGCGTATGGAACAAACACGACGAGGCGTCCCGCAAACAGACGCGACCACTCGTCGCGGAGGTAGCTCAAGTAGGGCGCTCCATGTACTGTGGAGGTCGACGCGAGGAGGAGGTTCACTTTTTGCGTCGCTTTTTGTCTGATGACTTCACGATGGATTCATCCTTTGCGGGGTCAGCAAAGCGGCCGTAGACCAGTTCGTTGACGCCTTCGCGCTGCTCGGTCCATACCGCGTGAACGTCGCCGTTTCGGGCAGCGATGCCCGAATAGTCCCCAAAGAATCGCTTGGGCGTGGGGGTGAAGGGTGCACTCAGGGCAGTGGCAGACCAAGAGGTTCCGCCATTTTCTGAGCGGTGAACCCATGCCTGGGTGCGCATCGAGGCCGTTTGACCGTAGGCCAGCACGTGCAGGGCACCATTGGATGCGTCGATGGTGAACCACGGCATGAAGTGGTGGCGAATGCTGTCGGGCACCGGGAGGCGGGAGGGCTGGCTCCAGTTTTCGCCGCGGTCTGAAGACATCGAGTGGCTTATCCACGATCGGGTCGAATCCTGTTCTCCAAAGATGAGGTGCCAGGTTCCGTTCGGAGCGAAGTACGAAATCGGCATGCCATTGGCACGTCCAAGTGCCGGGATTTCATGTGCCCAACCCCCACGTTGCATGGCGATAGGACGATCTACGGGCATCCAAGTCATCGCGCCATCGTCGTCGGAACGGTTCATCCAAATAGTGTCGCGGTAGGACCAGACCACTGCCACTCCGCCGGTGGGGTCGGCCACCGGAATGGCGCCTTCGGGCGTCTCGTCTCCATCGAGGCAGTTTCCTTCGTGGCGTGAAACCGTCACGGCGGGAGACCACGTTTCGCCGCGGTCGTACGACTGGCTGAATCGAATGCGGGATTTGAATTCAGGTTCGGTGCGTCCGTAGGCATCGAACTCGGTCCATGACACGTTGAGGGTGCCTGACGCAGGATCAATGGCGATGCCCTCTTTGTCTTGGTCTTTGGGCGGATTGTGGCCGATACCTGCCCCGTCAGACCAGGTCTTGCCTTGGTCGTCGCTCCACTGTATGACGATTCGGTCCAGCCAGGTTTCGCCGGCGCGACCTTGCCCACTGGGGTCAGCCAAATGCAAGTAGTAGAGGCGGCCTTGGTAGTCGTGGGCCAGAATAGGGTCGCCGTACACACCCATGCTGGACTTTAAGGCCAAACCGCGATTCCATTTCTCAGGGGCGCCGTTAGCTAAATTTCGGTGCAGTTGGTTGAGCACATTCCCTAAATACACCCCGTCACCTTTGGGGTCCACCGCTACTGAAGGCTCGCAGGCCCAATTTTCGCGGCCTTCGGCCGTCGTGATTTTGGTGACGGTCCACTGAGCTTGCCCAGAGGCCCAAATGCTCATCGCTAGAGCACATGCCGTTGCTACATATTTCGCTTCCATAGCCATTTCATTCCAGGGTTAATTCCAAAAGCGGCCGATTGCCCGCCTGCAATTTCAAGAACGTATTTTGCAGGACCTTCTGAGGGTAGTGGAGTTTCGTTCATCGGTGCGGCATTCGCTTGGATACTCACCACAATTCCTTCGGAACTCAAGTAAATGATGTCCAGCGGCACGTAGGTGTTGCGCATCCAAAAGCTCTGAAACCGCTCTTCAGGCATGATGAAGAGCATGCCGGTTCCTTCTGGGACACTGCGGCGAAACATCATCCCTTGCGTGGTCTCAGCCGTGGATTCGGCCAATTCGAGTCGAAATGCTGTAACTGTATCGCCATTTGACGCCAGAAAAGCACCGATACCTTCTTCAGTAAACTGCGGCTCAAAGTCGGTCGCCACCTCGGTGCGCTTGGGTTTAGATTCGGAACCCAGACCAATCCACGGCCCAATCACAGGGATGACTAATCCGAGAATGGCGATTACTACGAGGACGCCACCGACGCGCGTAATTAGTTTGCGGTTCATACTTCTATTTTTTGAGGGTGCTTCGGATCCAGAGGTAGATACCAGCTACCACGAGGGGGATGCTCAGCCACTGCCCCATGTTGAGGTCCATTCCTGCTTCAAAATCCTTTTGGTTGGCTTTGACGAATTCAACCACAAACCGGAATCCAAAAACAAGCACCAAGAACGCTCCAAAAATTTGACCTTCACGT
>Ga0209550_10000034_pt1 | contig 90877 bp, 84 predicted proteins | sample LauGreSuBDMM15SN_2_FD_187567 | JGI IMG/M metagenome (GOLD analysis project Ga0209550, IMG submission 187567) | Freshwater lake microbial communities from Lake Michigan, USA - Su13.BD.MM15.SN (SPAdes) (version 5) | ecosystem: Environmental > Aquatic > Freshwater > Lake | place: Lake Michigan... | reverse complement strand
GAATGAAATTTTTGTAATTCACTCACGCTCAGATCGGCCAAATCACAGCCCTTGGTTTCGCATTCGCGCACGGCGTGTGCAACCGCCTCGTGTGCGTCACGAAAGGGCACGCCGCGCTTGACGAGGTAGTCGGCCAAATCCGTTGCCGTCGCAAAACCTTGCAACGCGGCCGCACGCATGTTGTCGGCCTTGACAGTCATCCCTGGCACCATGTCTGCAAAAATGATCAGGGTGTCGCGAACCGTATCAGCTGTGTCGAACAGGCCTTCCTTGTCTTCTTGATTATCCTTGTTGTACGCCAGCGGTTGGCCTTTCATGAGCGTGAGTAGTGCGACGAGATGGCCGTTGACACGTCCGGTCTTACCGCGAGCCAGTTCAGGTACATCGGGATTCTTTTTTTGCGGCATGATCGAGCTGCCGGTGCAGAAGCGATCAGCCAAATCGATGAAGCCAACGCGCGGGCTCATCCAGATGACGATTTCTTCAGACAGGCGCGAGATATGCGTCATGATCAACGCGCAGGCGCTCACAAATTCGATGGCGAAGTCACGATCGGAGACGGCATCTAACGAGTTCAGGCACACGCCATCAAATCCGAGAAGCTTGGCAACGAGTGGCCGGTCGATCGGAAAGCTTGTTCCGGCTAAGGCGGCAGCACCTAAGGGCAAGATGTTGACGCGTGTGCGGCAGTCGATCAAGCGCTGGGTGTCGCGTCCAAACATTTCCGCGTAGGCAAGCAGATGATGGCCAAAGGTGACGGGCTGTGCGACTTGCATGTGTGTAAAGCCCGGCAAGATCGTGCCGGCGTGCTCGAGCGCCACGGTGGCCAACGCGCGGCGCAATTGTTTGAGTAGTTCGACGAGCTGGTCAATCTGGTCGCGCAGCCACAAGCGGATGTCGGTGGCGACCTGATCGTTGCGTGAACGGGCCGTGTGCAGACGTTTGCCGGCATCGCCTACTAACTCAACCAGACGTTTTTCGATATTGAGATGAACGTCTTCTAGGTCAAGCAGCCAAGTAAAGCTGCCCGCCTGAATTTCGCTTTGAATCTGAGCCATGCCGCGTTCGATGTCTGCCCGATCTTGCGCACTGATGACTTTTACCGATTCAAGCATCTGGGCATGGGCAAGCGAGCCTTGTATGTCGAACATTGCCAGGCGCTTGTCGAAGTCGACTGAGGCCGTATACCGCTTGACGAGGTCCGAAACGGGTTCGGAAAAGCGGGCAGACCATGCTTGCGCTTTCTTGTCAAATTGGCTCGGATTGGAGTTTGGGTTATTTTTCATAGGGATAAATTATAGAACGGGGGCTTTAACCCCGTGTCCATGCGATAATTTTTTAACATTACAACTCGTAGAGTTCGGAATCAACATGGCTGCGGTAAGGGTCGGCATTGCGCAATTAAACGCTTTAGTAGGGGATTTGGCGGGAAACGCCGCCCAAGTCCTTGAGGCTGCTCGTCGTGCCCATGAGCAGGGGGTGCAGGTATTGCTGACCCCTGAGCTCATGCTAACCGGTTATCCGCCCGAGGATCTACTGTTGCGCCCTGCATTTGTAGAGGCTTGCCAACGCGCGCTCGGGCAGCTCTGTCAGGATTTGGCGACGCTGCCAGGCATGCACGTGCTGGTGGGCCACATTGTTGCGACCCCTGCGGGCCTGCGCAACGCGGCTTCGGTTTTGTGTGACGGAGCAGTGCTTGGCACGTATTTCAAACGAGAATTGCCCAATTATTCCGTCTTCGATGAAAAGCGTTATTTCACGCCTGGGGACCAGGCTCTGGTTTTTGTCGCGGGCGGAGTACGTTTCGGCGTCAATATTTGCGAGGATATCTGGCTAGCCGGATCGGCTGATCAAGCGCGCTCCGACGGCGCACAGGCCCTGTTGGTGCTCAATGCCTCCCCCTTTAGTGTGACTAAGCAAGCGCAGCGTGCTGGCATTGCCCAACGTTGTGTGGGACGCACTGGCGTGCCGTTGTTCTACGCCAACATGGTGGGTGGACAAGATGAACTGGTGTTTGACGGAGCGTCCTTTGTGCTGGATGCGCAGGGAAATGTTGTAACGCGCCTGGCAGACTTCGGTCCAGACATGGGTTTTGTCGACATCCATCCCGGTGCTGCCGTGCAGGCTGTGGCTACCCCCCACGCCGCACAGCCTTTAACGACGATCGTCGCGCCAGACTGCGTCGAGGCGCAGGTTTGGAGTGCACTCAAGCTGTGCCTAGCGGATTACGTTAAGAAGAACGGCTTTCGCTCAGTCATTCTGGGGTTGTCCGGTGGGATTGATTCTGCTGTAGTGTTGGCGATTGCGGTGGATGCGTTGGGTGCAGATTGCGTGCACACGGTGATGATGCCGTCGCGCTACACGGCGGATATTTCGCAAATTGACTCGCGTGAGATGGTCAAGCGCCTCGGGGTCGACTACCGCGAGATCGCGATTGCCGGCTTAGCGAGTAACTTTGACGACATTTTGGGCCCTATTTTTGTTGGGCGCGCTCCCGATGCGACCGAGGAAAACATTCAAGCGCGGTTGCGTGGGATGTTGTTGATGGCCTTGTCCAATAAGTTTGGTCATTTGGTGCTCACAACAGGGAATAAATCCGAGCTTTCCACGGGCTACTGCACCTTGTACGGAGATATGGCTGGCGGCTTCGCGGTGCTCAAAGACGTCGCGAAGACCTTGGTCTATCGCATGGCGCGTTGGCGCAACCTGACGGGCGAAGTGATTCCTGAGCGCATCATCACACGCCCACCGTCGGCTGAGCTACGTGAAGATCAAACGGATCAGGATAGCTTGCCTGAGTACGAGGTGATTGACGCCATCATCGAGCGCTATGTCGAACAAAATCAGTCTGTCTCGGGCATTGTGGCGGCTGGCTTTGCAACTGAAGCCGTCGAACAAATTGTTCGCTTGATTCGTATCAACGAGTACAAGCGTCGTCAGGGGCCGTTTGGCCCCAGAATTACGGAACGAGCATTTGGTCGCGATTGGCGGTATCCTTTATCCAACGGCTTTCGTGAAGCCACTTAACTCCCCTTAACCGGACGGGACCCATCGTGAAGCAAGTCACAGCAATTATTAAGCCATTCAAACTTGATGAAGTGCGTGAGGCACTTGCCGAAGTAGGCGTCAATGGTCTGACAGTCACCGAGGTCAAAGGTTTTGGGCGTCAAAAAGGGCATACCGAGCTGTACCGCGGCGCTGAATATGTTGTGGATTTCTTGCCTAAGATTCGAGTAGAAATGGTGGTGGTCGATGGCGCAGTGGATGGTGTGATTGAAGCCATCGTCAAGGCTGCGCGTACGGGCAAGATTGGCGACGGCAAGATCTTCGTATCGTCAGTTGAGCAAGCCGTGCGTATTCGTACCGGCGAAAGTGGTGATGCGGCACTCTGATGAAGCAATTTAATTGGAATAATCCGTATCCGACGATACGGATACCAGTCTTTGCACGCAACGTCGTATCCACTTCCCACCCTTTGGCTGCACAAGCAGGGCTGCGGATGCTTCTGAAAGGCGGAAGCGCAGTTGATGCCGTGATCGCGGCCGCAGCCACGATCGCCTTGGTCGAGCCCGTATCGTGCGGTTTGGGCGGTGATGCATTCTCCATCGTTTGGGATGGCAAGACGTTGCAAGGCCTAAACGCCTCGGGCTACGCGCCTGACGCCTGGAGCCCGGAGTACTTCAAAAATAAGTATGGCATTGGCCCGAATGGTTTGGCGCAAGCGCCCAAGCGCGGCGTCGATGCAATCACCGTGCCTGGTGTGGTTGCCGGTTGGGCGGCCTTGCATGAGCGCTATGGGAAATTACCTTTTGCAGACTTAATGGTTCCGGCTATAGAAATTGCGGAGCGTGGCTATGCTGTGCCGCCAGTCGTTGCCCAGAAATGGGCGGCGGCCGTGCCCGAATTGAAAGACCAACCCGGCTTTGCGCATACCTTTATGCCGAATGGACGCGCGCCCAAGGTCGGTGAGCGGTTTGTCTTTAAGGATGTCGCGCAAACCCTGCGCAAGATTGGTGCGACCAAGGGTCGCGATCTGTATGAAGGCGACACAGCGGAAAAGCTTGTGGCGTTTATTCGCGCAAACGGCGGGGCGCACACGCTCGACGATTTTCGTAGTTACCGCCCGGATTGGGTGACACCGATCTCCAAGAACTACCGCGGCTACACCTTGCATGAGATCCCCCCGAACGGCCAGGGCATCTCTGCCTTGATGGCGCTTGGCATGCTTGAGCACTTCGATCTCGCATCGCTCAAGGTTGACTCGGTGGAGTCGCAGCACATTCAGATCGAGGCCATGAAGCTTGCCATGGCAGACCTGTATCGATACGTGGCCGATCCCCGCACAATGGAGGTCACGCCTGAGCAGATGCTGGATGACGCGTATTTGGCATCACGTGCCAAGTTGATTGATCCGAGCCGGGCAACGTTATTCCCACCAGGTAACCCGTCTTCAGGAGGCACGATTTATCTGACGGCGGCCGATGAGAATGGCATGATGGTCTCGTTTATTCAGTCGAACTACATGGGGTTCGGCTCAGGCGTGGTGGTGCCCGGCACGGGCGTCAGTTTCCAAAACCGTGGTGTGGGGTTTTCGATGGACCCGAAGTCGGCCAACGTGGTGGCAGGGCGCAAGCGGCCTTTCCACACTATCATCCCGGGTTTTCTCACCAAGTGCGGTGAACCCGTCATGAGTTTTGGTGTGATGGGGGGTGATATCCAGCCTCAGGGGCATGTACAGACGGTGGTCCGTATGCTGGATTACGACCAACAACCCCAGGCAGCCTGCTGTGCGCCGCGCTGGAAGCTCAACCGAGATTTCACATTGGATGTGGAGTCCTCGATGCGGGCCCAGACCATCGAAGGTCTTAAGGGCTTGGGGCATACTTTGAAGGCGATCGATGATCCCTACATGGACTTTGGGTCGGGGCAATTTATCTGGCGTCTTTCGCGCGACCTAGAGGACGGCTATGTGGTAGCTAGTGATAGCCGCCGTGATGGGCAGGCCGTCGGATTTTAGGCGCGCCTACTTTTACGCCAATCTTTCGCTTGACGGAGTGTGTCTGTGGCTGAAGTGCGTGGTTGCGAATTTCCCGATGATTTAAGTTACGACCAAGAACTTAACGTCTGGTTCAAGGACCTCGGCGCGGGTCAGCTTGAGGCAGGGCTCACCGCTTTCGGCTTAGCGCTCGTTGGCGACTTGTACATGTTTAATCCACGTCCGGTAGGACGTGAGATCGAAGCCGGCAAAGCCTTTGCCTTGGTTGAAGTCGCCAAGACGGTACTCTCCGTTCGTACGCCTTTCGCGTGTGAGGTTGTAGAGGTCAACGAGCCCCTCGTCAGCACTCCGACGAAGATTAGCCGCAGTCCCTACATGAATTGGCTGTCACGACTCGCGGTACAAGATATGGCGGCCGCGCGGACGCTACTGCTTAAAGGAACCGACGTTTCGGTGAGAGCCAATGCGCTCATGGATTTGCACCAGATGACGTCGTTTGCAGACTTCAAGCCTAATCAGGGCGCCTGATTGCAAGGTATTGGTCTACTGAACGTTTTCCCAGAACGCCGGTAAGAAGGCTTCAGAGACGAGCAACGCTTGCCCATGCCGCCAGAAGACAGAACGTCGCGCGAGCAGAGGCAGAGCAACCGGGACCGACAGGTTGTGCCGCACGGTTTGAAACAGCGCGCAGCGCCGGGCTAGGCGCGCCACTTCGAAATCAGTACGCTGGATTGAGATGTCGTGATAAAGCATGTCAGCCAATGGTCGGGTACGTAACCGCCGAATACCTTGCCATTCACCGTGCGAGGAGCGCAAAGGTGTCAGGCTGCGCGCAACGACGCAGTCGACACCATTCAGGCGCATGGCAATTTCTCTGACCCAGACGGGTTGCCCCGCGGGCAGTCCGACTAGGTGGCAATCTTCTCGAGGCACGCTGCGGACCTTCTCGGTTAAGACGCGTAACTCAAGTTTGCCTACCTGCCGAAGGGCTGAGGTCAATGCGCCAGGACGCATGAGCCAATCTTTTTGCGTTTGGCTTAAGGCCGGTGGTGGAGTCCGGCGCCAGCGATGGTCTATATCGGGTTGCGGCATGGCTGTATTATCGCAACTTATGGAAAAAGTGCGGATTTCTAAATTGATGGCGGAACGCGGAATGTGCTCCCGTCGTGAGGCGGACAGCTACATCGAACGAGGCTGGGTCAAAGTGGATGGCGTCGTGGCAACCCTTGGTGAGCGCGCAACGGCTGAGCAAACGATCACGCTAGATAAAAATGTTGCGTCGCAGCAAAGTGCACGGGTGACGATTCTCATTAATAAGCCCATGGCCTATGTGTCGGGTCAGGCCGAAGATGGGTATATCCCCGCCGTGGCACTCATCGTCGCGGCCAACCGTGCCCGCACGGACCGCAGTCCCATCCAGTTTGATCGAAGCCAGCTGCGGGGGCTCGCCGTGGCGGGCCGTCTGGATATTGATTCCACCGGCCTGCTCGTCTTGACTCAAGATGGTCGTGTTGCGCGCACCCTCATCGGGGAAGATTCGGAAATTGAAAAAGAGTATCTGGTTCGGGTGCAAGGCAAGTTGCGGCCCGGCGCGCTCGAGCTTTTGAACGAGGGGCTCTCGCTCGACGGTAAGCGTTTGAAGCGTGCACTGGTGGAGTGGCAGAATGACGATCAACTGCGCTTTGTGTTGCGCGAGGGCAAGAAACGTCAGATTCGACGCATGTGTGAGCTCGCGGGCTTAACCGTTTTGGGGCTTAAGCGCGTGCGTATCGGCCGCGTGATGTTGGCTGACTTGCCGGTGGGGCAATGGCGCTACTTAGGACAACACGAGAGCTTTTAGCGCGTGTGGGTGACGCGGACAATTTAACCGTTTCTATTTGTCAAGAAAATCTAATTTGTAGGCGGCCCGCGCATCGAGCCCCAAGGCGCTCACTAGCCATGGCAGCGTTTGTTTCAGCTCGGCATTGAGTGTCCAGGGTGGGTTAATCACGAACATGCCGCTGCCGTAGAGCCCGAGCCCGTCGGGCGCTGGTTTCTGTATCGATAGGCTCGCGTGCGTCCAGCTGTTTCCTGCGATACGCTCGAGCTGGCGAGGGAGGTCTTGTGCTTCGCGACGCAACACCTGTGGGTACCAGACGGCGTAGCAGCCCGTGGGAAACCGCTGCATGGCATCTTTGAGCGTCACGACAACCTGCCGATAATCGTTTTTATCCTCGTACGAGGGATCGATTAAGACGATCGCTCGTCTGCTCGGCGGTGGGATGTGGGCCTTTAGTCCGGCGAAGCCATCTTCCGGATAGAGATTGGTTTGGCGCAGGCTACGTGAGCCACGATGCTCAAGGTTTAGCCTCAGGATGTCTGCTTCGCTTGGATGTAGCTCGAAGAGCCGTAACTTGTCTTGTTCGCGACAGCTTTCCAAGGCAACCCAGGGTGAACCGGGGTAGATTCGCAACTCTCCGTCAGGATTCAGCCCCTTGATGAGGTCAAGATAATGGAGCACGGCCGCAGGCGGATTGTTAGCCTCCCACACCGGAGCAATACCGCCTAAGTATTCGCCTTTCTTTTGCGCCCATTGGCCCTCTAGGTCATACAGACCTGCGCCCGCGTGGAGGTCGATGAACCAGTAAGGCGTGTCCTTTTGATTGAAATAACGGAGAATTTGGGTCAGTACGATGTGTTTGAGTACATCCCCATGATTGCCAGCGTGAAAGCCGTGGCGATAACTAAACAAAATGTTCTCCGGAGTGGATAAGGCAACAAACTACGTGGGGTGAATACGATCAAGGGCATCGGTAATCAGGGCATCAATGCCCCAGTCTAGCAATTCGCTGGCCCGATCAGGGTCGTTGACCGTCCAGACGGCGATTCGCAGACCGAGCTGGCGTAGTTCAGTAATCAAGGGCTTTGTGACGAGCGTGTGCTTGAGGTGGAGCGAGACGCACTCAAGCTCAGATACGGTTCGCTGCCAGCCAGCATCAAGAGAGTCGGTAATCCACCCTCTGGGCAAGGCCGGGACCGCGGCCCGTGCTGCGCGCAGGCTGTCGATTGAAAAGGACGAGAGCAGAGGAGGGACGGAAGCCGTTGACCAGAGCGCCTGAGCGCGCTCGGCCACGCATCGACCTGTCAGAGCTTCGAGACCTGGAGTCGGCTTAATTTCGATATTGCTGGCCATGCCAACGGCTTGGGTATAACGCGCGATCGCTTCGAGAGTCGGGATAGGTTCACCGGCGAATGTTGGATCAAACCAACTGCCCGCGTCCAGCTTTGCGAGCTCCGCAAAATCTAACTCGCCGGCCGGCCCCCTACCGTTTGTGGTTCGCTCTAGGCCACTGTCGTGCATCAGGATCGCTTGGCCGTCGCGCGACAGTTTGACGTCGTATTCGGCCATTTTGTAGCCAAATTGTGTGCCAACTCGCAGGGCGCTCAGGGTGTTTTCCGGTGCCAACGTGCCGCCGCCTCGGTGGGCAACAAATAAGGGGTAATTCCAGGGTTTCGAGGTGGTCATAGAAAAAAATGACGTCATAAGGGCTGAGGCTGCAAGCATAACGCACTGGGTGGTAAACTTCCCCCCGCCCAGTCTTTAGGTAAGCGACTTCTACATGTTTGACTTTATCCGCAATCATAAGCGTTGGATGCAGCTGATTTTGTTGCTGCTCATTCTGCCGTCCTTCGTATTTTTTGGCATGGAAGGCTATACCAGTTTCATGTCCAAGGAGCCTGAATTGGCATCCGTGGATGGGCAAGGCATCACGCTAGGCGAATTCAACCGCGCCCGAACCACTCAGCTTGAGCAATATCGTTCCGCTTTGGGCCCGCAGTTCGATGCGGCTGCCTTCGACACGCCGATATTTCGTGAGCAATTATTGAATTCTCTCGTTGATCAGCGGACTATCGCTATTGCGGCAAGTAAAGGTCGATATTCAGTGTCGGACGAAACCTTACGCCGTACGATTGCCAGCATACCGGCTGTGCAGCAGGATGGTCAGTTTTCCTCCGAACGCTATCGGCAAGTTCTGGCTGCGCAAGGCATGACGCCCGCATCATTCGAGCTTGGCCTGCGACGCGACCTGGCGATCGCGCAGGTGTTGCAACCGATTGGGTTGACGGCGCGCGTGCCGGCCGAAGTCGCGAAAAACATCTTGGCACTTGTCACCGAGAAACGTGTGATTTCGCGTCAGGTCTTTGCGGCCGACAGTTTCGCCAAGACCGTGGAAGTAAGCGATGCGGACATCAAGAAATGGTATGACGCCAACCAAGATCAATTGCGTATCCCTGAGAACGTTGACGTGCAGTATCTTGTGTTGAACGAAGAGGCTGCGACCAAAGATGTCAACGTTTCAGATGCCGATATTGAAAGCTTTTACAAACAGAATCAGGCGCGCTACGGTCAGCCGGAACGCCGCCGCGTGAGCCATATTTTGATCGAAGTGCCGGCATCGGCAGATGAACCGACAAAGACCAAAGCGCGGGCGCGTGCCGAAGATGTTGCCAAACGCGCTGCCGCCTCGCCCAAAGACTTTCCGGCGCTAGCCAAAGAGTTTTCGCAAGATAGCGGTTCAGCGAGCCAGGGTGGTGATCTGGGTTGGATCAGTAAGAATATGCTGGTCCCACAAGTCGAGCAGGCGGTGTTTGCGCTCGAGACAGGAAAGATTTCCGGCGTCATAGAAAGCCCGTTTGGGTTCCATGTGCTTAATGTGCTTGAGCTTCAAGCCGCCTCCGTTAAGCCACTCGCGGACGTGAAGGAAGATGTAGCGCTTGAAATTCGTAAACAGCTGGCCGCCGAGCGGTTTGCCGATATGGCGGGCAAGCTGACGAACCTGGTCTACGATCAACGCGATAGCCTCAAGCCGATCGCCGACGCGCTCAACTTGAAGATCAATACTGTCAAGGGTCTGAGCCGTGACGGTTTGTTGACTTCCCAGCAGCGCGATGCCGCAAGCGTGCCTAGCGATGCAGAGCAAGTGATTCTTGGAAATCCTAAAGTACGTCAAACCGTGTTTTCAAATGATGTGCTTAAAGAGAAGCTCAATTCCGGTGTGATTGAGCTTTCGCCTGATGTACTGGTTGCTGTGCGTGTAGAGGCGTTGCATCCTGCTCGGGTCCCTGCTTTAGAAAGCGTTTCTGCTCGCGTTCGTGACACCTTGGTTGCAGAACGTGCCCTAGTCGCTGCCGAGGCTGCCGGCAGCAAAGAGCTCGCTACACTCAAAGCGGACAAGCCTGCAGAGCCTAGCGGCTTTGCGCCGGCCATGACCGTGACGCGTCAGTCACCCGATAAGCTCACGCGCGAGGAACTCGAAGCGGTCATGTCTGCCAATGCCAAAACTTTACCGGTCTATTTGGGTGTCAAGGGGAGCAATCAGTACAGCGTCTTGATATTGACTAAGGTCGAAGAGGCTGCTGCGCCTGATGTCGCTCAGGTTACGCAACTGCAGGCCCAGCTTGCCCAAGCGTGGGGTGCTGCAGAAGAGCAGGCCGCACTGAAGATTTTGCGGCAGGCCTACAAGGTCAAGGTCCTGCCTGATGCCGCTCGGGTCATCAGTGGTGAACTCGACGCAGCAAAGCTGTAATTAGCGTTTTAGCAACGGCAAGATAACCTCCAGCACATTCCGCATCATTTTCGGCTGTGCGAGCTCATTAGGATGGAGGTTGTCTGCCTGTAAATACTTAGGGTCCGCTGCGACCCCTTCAAGTAGAAATGGCACAAGACTTGCGTCGTGTTGTTTTGCAACGGTTTCAAACACATCTTTGAAGCCGGTCGTGTATTCTCGCCCATAGTTTGGCGGGATCTGCATGCCCACAATCACCACCTGGGCACCACTTGATCGCGCTTGGGTCGCCATGATGTTCAAGTTCTTACGTGTCAAATCTAGTGGCAGGCCTCGGAGTGCATCGTTGCCTCCTAACTCAATGATGACCAGGCTTGGCTGATGTTTATCCAGCAGGCGTTTTAAGCGGGTGACGCCCCCACTAGTCGTGTCGCCACTAATGCTTGCGTTCAAGATGTCGGTATCGATCTGTGCGCTGGTCAGTGACTGTTTAAGTAAATTGACCCAACCCGTGCCTCGGGCAATTCCATATTCCGACGAAAGGCTATCTCCGACGACTAAAATGCGAGCGGTTGACGGCGTTGCTATTTGCCCCCAAGCCGTGGGGGTGATAGCGGTCAGAACGCTGAAAAGAACTAGACTGACGCAATGACGGAGTTGAGAAAAAGAAGACATGGGTGCTGAAATCAATGCAATAGAAGTCACACAACTGAGCAAGCGCGTTCACGACGCGGCTGGGATGTTGACGATTTTAGATGACATCACGTTTTCTTTGCGTGCCGGCGATTCGTTGGCCATCACAGGCGCTTCAGGTTCAGGTAAGTCTACCCTGTTGGGATTGTTGGCTGGTCTGGATACCCCCACGACTGGACAGGTCAATTTACTGGGGCAGTCGATCTTTGCGCTCGATGAGGATGGTCGTGCAGCCCTGCGTGCGAAAAATATTGGATTTGTCTTTCAGTCGTTTCACTTGCTCCCTAATTTGAGTGCGCTTGAGAACGTGATGCTGCCATTAGAGTTAGCGGGCCGAGAGGCGTTGGGGCCCGCGACTGCGCTGCTGCAACAGGTTGGGTTGGGCGAACGTCTTCATCATTTTCCCTCGACTCTGTCTGGGGGAGAGCAACAACGCGTATCGTTGGCCAGAGCTTTTGTGCAGCAGCCGTCGGTTCTCTTTGCGGACGAACCAACGGGCAGTTTAGACGAGGTGACGGGCGGCAAAATAATTGACTTGATGTTTGAATTTCAGCGGATGCAGCACACCACGCTAGTGTTGGTTACGCACGATCCAACGTTGGCATCTCGGTGTGAGCGACAACTCGTGATGCAAGGTGGTCGCCTCGTCAGCGCATCGGTTGGTCATGCTGACGCTGAGGTGAGTTGACCTCTGCGCCACTCCACTACGCTATTGATGACGCCGCTAGCGCAGATGATGCCGATTCCAATCCAAGTGATGCCATCTGGCATGTGTGACCAAATGAGCCACCCAAAGGTGGCAGCGAAGGTTATTTGTAAGTAGAGGAAGGGCGCGAGCATCGAGGCCGGTGCAAAGCGATAAGACTGAATTTGCAAGAGTTGGCCCATTCCGCCACACATGCCTCCTAGAAAAATGATCCCCCACATGGGCCAAGATAATGCTGAAATCACCGCCCAGGCTTGGGGCAGGACGAAAGGCATTGCCAAGGTCAGTATGACGACACCGAAGGCGCCGCCCAGCAATGACGTGGTCAAGGCGTTGTCTCGGGCGAGCATGCGTGACACCAATTGTTGCCCGGTGAAAAGGCAAGCCGTCACAAGGCCAAATAGGATTCCCATCCACGGTAGACCTGCGCCTGGCCGCGTCACGACGATAATGCCGACCAGTCCGAAGGCGGCTGCGATCCAGCGCGAGGGGTAACTCCGCTCGCGAAGCAACCACGGCGCCACCAAGAGCACGAGCAAGGGGGCGATAGAGATCACCGCTGTGGCTTCGGCTTGATGAAGGTGATTTAGGGTTGTAAAAAATGTCAAGGTCGCTAATAGCATCACCACGGCGCGTATCAGTTGTAGAGTGGGCTGCTGGGTTTTAAAGACAGTCATTCCAAGGCTGGGAGTCGCGATCGCCAGTATCAAAAAGAAATGGATGATGTATCGGATCCAGCAAAAGACCAGTAGCGGTACGCCTGTTGCCATCACCCATTTACCCGTGGCATCGAGCCCAGTGAGGGCCAGCATAGATAATATTGAGCAGGTAACCCCAAGAAGTGGCTTGGTCATGGGTATTTTGGGGTGTTGCATAGAAACTTGATCAGGGGAAAGCGTTTATACGATAGTCCTTGTATAACATCTGGGCGTTGATAAAATAGTGCCTCATGACCTTTAAACAACACCTTTTTTCTCATTGTCTTGTGCTGGGATGTGCGTTGGCGTCGGCTGGCACTACCTATGCGCAGGTGTTGCCGTCGACTGAGCTAAAGGTAGTAGGAGGTCGAAGCACGCGCGCGTCGTACCAGGAAGTTGAAAAGCCTTTCTGGGTCAAGTCCCTGCCCGAGCGTTCCGATGGGCGTGTTGTGGGCAGCATCAAAGGGTATGACGAGCTCGGGTTGAAAGGCCCAGAGCTCGTCAAGCTCATGCGTCAAGGCATTATCGAATTTGGTGTGGTACCGCTTTCCTACGCGGCTGCAGAGACGCCGCTCTTCGAGGCGGTCGATATCGCCGGGCTAGTTCCGGATATCGCAACGGCCCGGCAAGTCGTTCAGGCGCTCACCCCGGTTCTCTCCCAGGGAATGTCCACACAACAGCAGATCAAGATTCTGGGTATCACGCCCAATGGACCTCAAGTGCTGTTCTGTCAGACACCGATTGCGTCGTTGTCTGACCTAAAAGGTAAGGTGGTACGCACGATCACGCGCACGCAAGCGGAATTAATCGAGGCGCTTGGTGGAAAAAGTGTGACGATGGCGTTTGGTGAGGTACTGTCGGCCTTCAAAAAGAACACAATCAGTTGTGCGGTCGCAGGTGCCTACTCGGGGTTTGATGCACAGTGGTACTCGGCTGCCACCCATCTTTTTACCTTGCCCTTGGGTTGGAACTACGAGGTGCATGCCGTCAATCAAAAGGCGTGGGATCAGCTCGCCCCGCCGGTACAGAGTTTTCTGCTTTCAAATATTGATTTGCTGCTGCAAAGCCTCTGGACCTACGCAGACCAACGGTATGCACAAGCGCTAGCGTGTAGCGCCGGTGCACGTAATTGCGCGCAAGCACCAAGAGGCCAGATGGTGGTAGTTCAGCCTTCACCCGCGGATCTCGCGACAGTGCGGCGCTTGGCGATCCAAACGACTCAGGAAAAATGGGCGGCGCGGTGCATGGGGCCGTGTGTGAACGAATTCAATGCGACGGCTGGCAAGGCATTACGCATTGCCATCAAGCAACCTTGAGTGCTTAAAGGTCGCTGGCCTGCAAGTCCCACAATAGGTCAAAGCTGTGGCAGGCAAGCTCTGGGAGACCAAGTTGTTTGGCAATCGTTGTGGCAGCCTTGGTTGCCGCACTCAGTTGCGTGGCATCGATAATCAGGTAGGGCTCCAACACACGCTGCGCAGTATTCTCTGAGGGTAAGGGTGTCGACAGGTCGAGGTCAGGGACGAGGATCTTTGCACTCAAGATACCCTCAGTCGTTTGCGCAAGTGTTTTGCAAAGCGGGAGCGCTTGCTCCGCCTTGCTGAGCGAACCTAGACAAACTAAGGCAATCCCTGCGCCCGTTCCTGCGCCATAGGCCAGCGTAACAGCCGCAACACGTCGCTGTGTGTTGCGCATCTGAGAAAAATTCCTCACGGACCATTCTGTTTGTTTGGTAAACGCTTGCCGATAGGTCTCTGACGTAAAGACATGTAGGCTATCCGTACGGTAAAGAGCCAAATAGGGACGGGGGCAGGTTTTGGAGTGATAGCGCCGGGACCAGTTAAATCCAGGGATGGCTGCACGCTCTTGCATATGTTCCGTGTCATACCAGCGATTGAAATCCTGCGCGTGCGCGGGATCAACATCGGTCCAGATAAACAACTCGCCCATTGCGTCTTTGGTTTGTTGAATGCTGCTGTGGTGTGGCATAAGAGTCCTTCCGTCGTAAACAATGCCAGGCGTTTAGCCTTTGGCGCGGATAATTTTTCTGACTTGCGGCACATGTCGAACCGAGCGGAACACCTGCGCCAGGTGTCGTCGACTATCGACTTGAACCGTGAGATTTAGAACGACGGTAGAAGCTGCGTCGTCGTGCATGGTGACGTGAATGATATTGGAATCAGCCTGAGCGACTTCTGCCGCGATACGACCGAGTACGCCACGCTCATTGAGCGCAATAATTTCAATGCGTGCCGAAAAATGTTTGGTTGTGTCTGAGTCCCAAGCGATATTAATCCAGCGGTCGGGCTCTTTTGAGCGTGCGCGCAGGGCGACGGGACACTCTGCCGTGTGGACAACCAAGCCGTGTCCCACGCGAATCCCAGCGATAATCTCATCACCCGGCAAGGGGCTACAGCATGGCGCGAGCTGCACGCCTTGGCCTTCGTGCCCGTGGATGAGGATGGGGGTCGTGCGGGCCGCTGCGATCTCATCCTCGGCAGCTGCGGTCGTCGCAATGAGCGGGTGGTCTGGAGCAAAGCGTCGGGCGACTACGGCTGCCAGACGTTTACCCAAACCGATATCAGCCAAGATTTCTTCGCGAGACTGCGCGCCACTTGAGCGTGCAAGCTTTTCCCATATCGGGTCTTGTGTGTCGGGTAGTTGAAGTTTTAGGTCATGCAAGGCTTGCGCAAGCATTCTCTCACCGAAAGCGACGGATTCGTCATATTGCACGGTACGTAAATAATGCCGAATCTCTGAGCGGGCGCGGCCGGTACGTGCATAGTTCAACCATTGCGCGCTCGGTCGTGCGTCTGGTGTGGTGCTAATGCTGACCGTATCACCGCTCGAAAGCTCGGTGCGCAATGGAACCTCTTCGCCATTTACCAGGCAACCAATCGCATGGTTGCCGACATCGGTATGTATGGAGTAGGCATAGTCTACCGGTGTTGCGCCACGGGGCAAGGAGACAATCTTTCCCTTTGGCGTGAAGACATAGACGGCATCAGGGAAAAGATCGACTTTGACGTGCTCTAAGAATTCGGTCGAGTCCCCAGTTTGGCTTTGAATGTCCAGCAGTGACTGGAGTGACTGACTCGTCCTTTTCTGAATATCTTGCAAACTTGATGAGTCCGACTTGTAGAGCCAATGCGCAGCCACGCCTTCTTCAGCAACTTGATGCATATCCTGCGTACGAAATTGAAACTCGATGGGCGTGCCATAAGGGCCCACTAAGGTCGTGTGCAGGGATTGATAGCCGTTCGCTTTGGGAATAGCGATGTAGTCTTTGAACTTGCCCGGCACAGGTCGGTACAGTTGATGCAAGATGCCCATCGCGAGATAGCATTCGGGTAGCGTGCGGACGATGACTCGAAAGCCGTAAATATCTAAAACACTCGATAGTGATTTTTTTTGCTCGACCATCTTGTGATAGATGCCGTACAGGGTTTTCTCTCGCCCCGTCACTTCACTCTCGATGCCTGCCGCAGGTAGCTCGGCTCTAACATGTTCATCGATTTTGGTCAGTACTTCTCTGCGGTTGCCACGCGCCGCTAGGACTGCTTTCTCAAGGACTTGATAGCGATTTGGGAAAATCGCCATGAAACAAAGATCTTGGAGTTCACGATACAAGGCGTTTAGACCGAGACGATGTGCAATTGGCGCATAAATCTCTAGTGTTTCTTGCGCGATCCGTCTGCGCTTATCAGGCAGTACCGCATCAAGCGTTCGCATATTGTGCAAACGATCCGCAAGCTTTATTAGGATGACACGTATGTCGCGCGCCATAGCGAGCAGCATCTTGCGAAAGCTTTCGGCCTGTTGCTGTGCTTTGCTCGCAAATTCAAGACGATCAAGCTTGGATAAGCCGTCAACGAGTTCTGCAACCTCATCACCGAATTTTTCCAGGAGCTCTTGCTTCGAGATGTCTTGGTCCTCCATGACATCGTGCAGCAGCGCAGCGCGGATCGCGTTCGCGTCTAGCTTCCAGCCGGCGCAGATTTCTGCGACCGAAATTGGATGGCTGATGTAAGGCGACCCGCTAGAACGAAACTGGCCTAGGTGTGCCTGATCGGAGAAGCGATAAGCCTCTCGGACCAGCGCGACATCTTTCTGTTCGAGATAACCGTCCAGCAAGAGCTGAAGCGAGGCCATCGAGGCAATCGCAGGCTCTGCAGAGGTACTAATTGGGGTGGCGGCACCAGAGACGGTACCGAGTGCTGCGACGGGCGCATTGCGTCGGGTCAAGCGTGAACCGACCCGCAGGGCGGCCAATAACCCGGTTGACGCATATCGTAAGCCGGGAAAGGCCATGCTGATCTTGTTTAGGTTGGGACCTTGCGCAGCATTTCGACGCCGGTCAAGCCAGCCGATATCTCGCGCAATGCGGTCACGCAGGGCTTGTCTTTGGTCTCAATGCGGGCGGCATGACCTTGAGCGAGTTCGCGCGCACGGTAGGTTGCAGCCAGCGTAAGCTTGAAGCGATTTGGGATGTGATCGAGGCAATCGTCAACAGTGATGCGGGCCATGGAATTCCTGTTTGAGGTAAAGGTAGTTCGGGTTTGACTTCGAGCTTACTTGCTTGTCGGTAAACGCAGTTGTTCGAACAACGCGGCGTGCCGTGCTTGTTGCGAACCGTAACGCACGCGATTTGTGCGAATGATTTCGCCGAGTTGCGTTAACGCTAAGCTAAAGTCTTGATTAATAATAACATATTCGAACTCGGGCGCGTGAGAGATCTCCTCGGCTGCGGCCTGTATGCGCCGCTCGATTACCTCAAGAGTATCTTGACCTCGGGCGGTAAGACGCTGACGAAGCGTCTCGATGGAGGGAGGCAAAATAAAAATACCGATTGACTCGGGGTACAGTTTTTTTACTTGTTGCGCGCCCTGCCAGTCGATTTCAAGCAACACGTCCTGCCCACGCGCGAGCGCCGCGTCGATCGAGTCGCGTGGCGTACCGTAGTAATTTCCGTGGACGTGGGCCCACTCCAGCAAACGATCGTTATGACGCAGTGCATCAAAGTCAGCGTGCGTGACAAACCGATAATCTTTACCGTCTTCCTCACCCGAGCGGGGTGGGCGGGTGGTGCAAGAGACAGACAGCCAAAGGGCGTTGTCTTGCTCTAGCAAGGCGTTGACCAAGCTGGATTTTCCAGCGCCGCTAGGCGCCACGACCATAAAAACGTTTCCGACGACCGAGGACATGGGTGACAATGGCAAAATAGAACAAAGCAAAAGCATAGCAGAGTCGCTAGAATCGGCTCTCGTTACTGTAATTATTTTTGAACTCGACAAAGGACGGACCCCACATGAGTAGTCAGCATCTCATCACCCCGAAAGCCTTGCAGACGTTGCTGGCCAGCGACCCCGCATCTGTACTCGTTTGTGATTGTCGCTATGACCTAGTGGATGCCGAGCTAGGACGCAGAGCCTATGAGGCCTCGCATATTCCTGGCGCGGTGTTTGTGGATCTGGGCCGTATGCTCAGCGGTGAGAAAAACGGCTCGAATGGTCGGCATCCATTGCCCGAGCAGCGCGTCTTTGCTGAACAGCTTGCTGGGCTTGGTGTCAATGCCGATACGCTGATTGTGGCCTACGATGCCCCCGGTGGTTCGTATGCCGCACGCTTGTGGTGGTTGGCACGCTGGGTGGGCCATGCAAAGGTTGTTGTGCTCGATGGCACGATCGATGCATGGACCAAGGCCGGCTTTGAGCTAACCCCTACAAAATCCGCCGCGCGTTTACGTGGAAACTTTAAGCAGGGTAGCGCACTCACTAAAGCCGTTGATCTGGCCAATATGCGTGCTGGATTGGGGCGCCGTGATCGGCTGATTATTGATGGTCGGCCAGGCGATCGATTCCAGGGGTTGAACGAAACACTTGATGCGAAGGCGGGGCATATTCCAGGATCCTTGAGTCGCCCTTCGAAGGATAATTTAGACGCAGACTGGAAGCTCAAGTCGCCCGAGGTACTGCGTGCAGAGTTTGCACGCTTGATCGGTGATCGCGCGCCCTCAGAGGTTGTCGCAAGTTGCGGCTCGGGTGTGTCGGCTTGCCATCTTTTACTGGCTATGGAGCTTGCGGGGTTAAGTGGTGCGGCGCTCTACGGTGGCTCCTGGAGTGAATGGAGCTCGCAACCGGATGCACAAATAGAATTAGGTGCAGCCAAGGCATAGTATTGCGTAGCGGGTGTCATGTTAAGAAAACATACGCCTTAATTATTTACACAGAAAGGGAAAATAATGTCTGACTTGAAGGTTGCTGTGGTTACTGGAGCAGGCTCCGGAATTGGTCGCGCAGTGTCACACGCACTCGCTGCGGCAGGTTATGAGGTCTTGCTTGCTGGACGTCGCGTCGATGCCCTTGAGGAAACGCGCAGTCTGGGTGGTGCACACAGCGCACGCCTTCATCCAGTCGTGACTGATGTCAGCGATGAAGCGTCCGTGAAGGCACTGTTTGCTGTAGTCACTAAACGCTTTGGTCGCCTAGATGTATTGTTTAATAATGCGGGGCGTGGTGGTCCACCTGTTCCCATTGAAGATTTGCCAGTCGACATCTGGAAAGATATCGTCAATATTAATTTGACTGGTATGTTTCTGTGCGCGCAAGCGGCTATTCGAATCATGAAAGATCAAAAGCCGCAGGGTGGCCGTATCATCAACAATGGCTCAATTTCTGCCCATGCGCCACGACCATTTTCCATCGGCTACACCTCGACCAAACATGCAGTGACCGGTTTGACTAAGTCTATCTCGCTTGATACCCGTCACTACAACATCGCTTGTACACAAATCGATATTGGTAACGCGGCGACGCCGATGACCGAACGTATGACTAAAGGCGTGCCACAACCTGATGGATCAACGCGTGTCGAGCCGCGCATGGATGTCAATCATGTTGCGCAAATGGTGTCTCAGATTGTTAGTTACCCACTCGAGACAAACGTACAGTTTGTCACGATTATGGCTACGACCATGCCCTTCGTGGGACGTGGCTAGCGACCTGAGTCTCTGACGCCACGGTCGGGCGGCTATTCGATATTCATTGCCTGTTCGCGCATTTGCTCGATCAGTAATTTTAAATCGATAGCCGCTTGCGTCATCTCCATACTTCCCGCTTTAGATCCAAGCGTATTGGCTTCACGGTTCATTTCTTGGAAGAGGAAGTCAAGCCGTTTTCCTACACTTCCCGAAGCATTGGTTTTTTTGGAAGAGGTGTTGTCGCTCTTTCCCAAAAGAAATTCTAGTTCGATCAGGTGAGAGCTGAGTCGAGCAAGTTCTTCCGCCACATCGATACGAATCGCAAAGAGGCTCGACTCGCTGGCAATGCGTTCAGTGAGCTCTGCGCCGGTAATGTGGGCGAAGCCTTCAGGAAAAGCCGCCTGTAGCGTTTCCTTAAGTTTTGTAGACAACCGGTTGCGATGCGCGAGCAGCAGCGCGGGCATGTGTTGTTGAACGGTGTGTAGAACCTCGTGCACCTGTTGAGCGGTGGCGAGCATGACCTCAGCCAGTCGTTGACCTTCTCGCTGGCGTCCCTCTATCAGTTGTGTGAGCGCTGGTTCGAGCGCGTCAAGGCAGAGTTTTGCCCAGCGTTCTGGTTCGACAGATTCTTGAGGCGTGGCAGACCAGTCAAGTAACTCAGTGAGCGTAGGTGAGGCAGTCTCTGGGAGTGCCTGACGTGCGAGTGCAAGTTGTTCTGCCACGCGGTTCAGCAAAGTGGGTGTCAAGTTGCTTTGTTGCTCACCCACGGCGCGCGCAAAACTTGCGCGAACCTCAATTTTTCCACGCGCAAGAACGCTCGTGATGCGCTCGCGCAGGGTGTGTTCGGCCAGTCGTAATTCGTCCGGCATCCTAAACTGCACGTCTAAGTACCGACTGTTCACGGTTTTGAGTTCGAGCGTGACAGCTCCGAAGAGTTGTTCCGCTTTCGCATTACCAAATCCTGTCATGCTTTTAATCATTTTTGCTCTCTATACCGATTGCGGCACCATCCAGGTTTCGGGGGTCCGAAACACCAAAAAATCGTCCCTGCGTGTGCTGTACAGTCTGCGCACGTCCCATGGCTGGCATGATTCTGACGTCATGCCCCATTTGTTTCAAGAGCGAGATCGTATCGGGACTGATGCCACGCTCGATTCTTAGGTAGTCTGGCATCCACTGATGGTGGGTGCGGGGTGTAGAAATCGCCTGAGCGATATTCATATTGAAGTCGATGATATTCACAAGGTTTTGTAATACCGTCGTGATGATGCGAGCGCCTCCAGTCGAACCGGTTGCGAGCCATGCTTTTCCGTCTTTGAGCACGATCACAGGCGTCATCGAACTCAGTGGCCGCTTGCCGGCCTCCACGGCATTCGCGTCACCGCCAAGAAGCCCGAAAGAGTTGGGCACACCAGGCTTGGCGACGAAGTCATCCATCTCGTTATTTAAAAGCACGCCGGTGCCGCGCGCCACAATACCGGAGCCAAAGTTCAGGTTGAGTGTATAGGTACAGCTCACGACATTTCCTGCACGATCAATGACAGAGAAGTGCGTCGTCTGATCACTTTCAAATGGAAGAGGTTGACCAGGACGCACAGACTTACTTGGGGTGGCGCGCTCGACATTGATACCCGTAGCGAGTTGATCGGCATACCGCTTAGCGCTCAGGCCACGTTGCGGCACCTTAACGAAATCCGGGTCTCCCAAGAACTCCGAGCGATCGGCATAAGCCAGTCTGGCACTCTCTGCGAGCACGTGAATGGTGCGCGCACTATTCGCACCGAACTCGGCGAGTGGATAGCGCTCGAGTAGGTTCAGCATTTGAATCAAGTGCACACCGCCCGAGCTCGGCGCGGGCATCGAAAGTATCTGATGGCCTCGGTATGTGCCTTGAATCGGTTGCCGCGCGGCGACACGGTAATGACTTAAGTCTTGTAACGTCATGGGTGAAGACGCACTCGCACTGGCGAGTTCTGCCACAATTTGCTGGGCAATGGGACCAGTGTAAAAACCGTTTGCACCTGCTTGCGCAATGAGTCGTAAGGTGTTTGCGAGGTCTTTTTGGATCAGGCGATCCCCGCGTGCATAGGTTTCTAGGACGTCGTGCGGACAGTGTTGCAGGACGCATTCAGGCGCACCCGCCTTGCGCTTAAAGAATATCTCGCGTGTCCCTTCCCAGCGAATCAGCTGGGCGCGGTGAGATTTAAATTGCTCTTCAAGCACCGCACTGACGATAAAGCCGTTTTCGGCTAACCCGATGGCGGGTGCGACAAGCTGTGACAACGGCAGACTACCGTAGTCGCGGGCAGCTTGAACGAGACCCGCCACAGAGCCGGGTACTCCCACCGCATAGGGTGTACGTGTCGATTTTCCTGGGATGACTTGCCCGTTGGCGTCTAGAAACAGGCTTGGGCGGGCGCTTGCTGGCGCTATTTCACGAAAATCTAAGGCGACCGTGCTGCCTTTGGTCGCATCGCGCACGAGCATAAACCCGCCGCCTCCAAGATTGCCAGCGTTCGGTAAAACGACCGCTAGGGCAAATCCCATCGCGACCGCAGCATCCGTTGCATTACCACCCTGTTGTAGTATCCGCGCGCCGACTTCGCTTGCTAGCCGATGCTCGCTCGCCACCATCCCCCCGGTCGAAACGGTGGGATGAAATATTTCAAAGGATCCGTCGTAGCTTAGCGCAGCCGCATTGTCAGTCGCTGGAGTAGTGGCAGGCAGTGTGACAGCGGTGGCGGTGCCCGGCGTCGTAACGACGGCAGGTAAGCTCTGCGCCCAAACAGGCCTGTGACACGAAATCGCAAGGCTCAGACAGAGTCCGCCGAGCAGGACATCACGCGCTGCGCTGCGTATACTGTAACGCTGTAAACCTACGGGTTGGCTGCTTTGAATCATGGTCGACCCACTACCTTAAATTTTGTGAGAGCACATCTTGTCAACTACCCATACAAACCAAGCTAGCTCTGCACCACTACGGCCTTCTGGTCGCGCTGCCAATGAGCTACGCAGCGTTTCCATACAGCGCGGTTTTACCTGCTACGCCGAGGGATCGGTGTTGATTGCGATGGGGAACACCCAAGTGCTGTGTACCGCAAGCGTACTCGAAAAAGTGCCTCCCTTTTTAAAAGGAAAGGGTCAGGGTTGGGTGACCGCTGAGTACGGAATGTTGCCGCGTTCGACCCATACACGTTCTGATCGCGAGGCGGCCAAGGGAAAGCAGTCTGGTCGCACTCAGGAAATTCAGCGCTTGATTGGCCGTAGCTTGCGGGCCGTGATGGATATGACGGCGCTCGGCGAGCGCACGATTCAAATCGATTGCGATGTGTTGCAAGCGGATGGCGGTACGCGGTGTGCCAGTATTACAGGGGCTTGGATCGCCGTTGCCGATGCAGTGGACGGGCTCATCAAGCAGGGATTGCTCAGCAAGAACCCCTTGATCGATTCAGTTGCTGCCGTGTCGGTGGGTATGGTTGAAGGGCAGGCCGTGCTCGACCTCGATTATCCCGAGGATTCTGGCTGTGATGCGGATATGAATATTGTGATGACCGGATCGGGTCGTTATGTTGAGGTACAGGGCACGGCCGAGGGACATACGTTTGATCGCGCTGAGCTCAACCAGCTTTTGGCGCTGGCTGAAGAGGGCATCGCAGACTTGGCGCAGAAGCAACAATCCGCCCGAAAAGGTTGATTGTTGTCAGGCAAGGCTCGCGCGAACGTGCGGGCCGCTAAATCGTTCTGCCACCATCGACAGGCAACTCCAAGCCCGTCAAGAAGGAAGCCTCTTCTGAGGCTAAGAACACCGCTGCATTGGCGATGTCGCGTGGCACACTCAGTCTGCCCATGGGTATGGTCGCAATGAATTTTGCTCGGTTCTCCGGCGTGTCGGGGATGCCCATAAAATCACCCAACATGCCAGTGTCACCCATGACGGGGCAAATCACATTAACGCGAATATTGTCGCCGGCGAGCTCAACGGCTAGTGATTTTGACAAAAGATTCGCTGCGCCTTTTGAAGCGTTGTACCAAGTCAGACCTGGGCGTGGCCGCATCCCGGCGGTAGAGCCAACATTGATGATGCAGCCAGACTTTTTGGCACGCATCATTGGCACGACCGCATTGATCATGTGATAAATCGCTTTGACGTTGACATCGAAACATCTGTCATAAGCCGCTTCATCCACGTCGAGAAAAGCTTGGTTCTTGTGGGTGTAGCCTGCATTGTTCACGACAATATCGACCGAGCCAAACTTCTGCAGCGCAGTGTTCACAGCAAGATCAATGTCCGCGCGCTTGCTGACATCGCATTTCACCGCAATCGCTGACGCACCAATTTCTGCGGCAACCTTTTGTGCACCCGCTTCATTCAAATCTGCGATGACGACTTTCGCACCCTCGCGAACGTAAAAACGCGCTATTTCAGCACCAAAGCCGCTTGCGGCACCTGTGACGATGGCCACTTTATTTTTTAAACGCATTTTTCTTGTCTCCGTGGATTCGACTTAATCGGACAACACGCGGCCGAGCGTGGGTTGCTTGCTAATAGACCAAACGGTCTGGATTAATTTTTTTACTTGCGTCTCGGTGGCGTTCCCCTCGTAGGTCCCGAGTCGCAAGGCTTTGTCTTCGATCTCTGGACGCGACAAGGTGTTGCCGGGGTCACCCTTAGGCTCGTCTACACGTCCTGCCAAGTTTCGGCCATCCTTTGTTGTGACAGTGACCTTACCAATCCAACGTTGTGGATAAGCGGTGTCGACTTCTTCGTCTAACTCCATCGTGACCTTGTCACGGAAGGCGGTCACTTGCCCATCCTTGAGTGCTTGATCAAAGCCTGCGAGGTCCGCTGAGTTGCGCAAAGCGATGAGTGCCAAGACGGTACCCATCGAAAACTTTGATTGATGAACCGTCTGCGGATCGACGACGGGTCCCAATACATCGATCGCGCCTTGATGCACATGGGTGACGACACGACTGATGTCATCGGCTTTCAAACCATGCGTCTTCATTGCGTGCTGCAGCGCGTCTGCAGCGGGATGCGTGTGACGGCAGGATGCATGGAACTTAAAGGAGGTCTCTGGCAATGCCCAGCGGGTGCCTAGACGGTCTGTCAGCTTGGCAAGATCCGCGTCTGTCGACATACCGGCAGCCATGCCCTGTACACCCTCCAGAATACGACGTGCTCCCGTGAAGCCTTCCTTGGCCAAATAGGCTGAACTCAGGCCAGTAGAGGCCGCGTGGGCGGTATGCAATTGCTTGGAGTCCGCGGCATCACGCAAAAACTCCCAGAGCCCGGACGCTTGTGTGCCTGCGGAGCCAATGGCATTGAGCATTTGCTCGGGGTTGAGTTTGAGCAAGCGGCCAACGGTGACGGCAGCCGCAACAGTGCCAGCGGTGCCGGTGGTGTGAAAGATCTTGTAGTGGGAACGACCCAGAAATTCGCCCACCCGAATGCCGACTTCGTAGCCAACGACTGAAGCGGTTATGAATTCCTCGCCCGACGCACCAATCGCTTGTGCGACCGCAAGCGCTGGCGGAAATACGACCGCAGCAGGGTGGAACACGGAACCATTATGGACGTCATCCTGCTCGACGACGTGCGCAGCCGCTGCGTTCACCATGGCCGCGAAAAAAGGACTCGTCATCCTGCGATTGACGAAGTCTTCTGATTTGCCCTCGGATGGCCCCATGAGTGCAGTGTATTTAGCCATCGCTTTGACTGCTCGTGCAGATGAGCCCGCCAGGATGGAAGCCATCGTATCTAGAAACAAATCTTCGCAGCGCATCCGTACTGATTCTGGAATATCGGTGTATTTCAGTTCGGAGGCAAACTTTGCAAGCGTCGCGCTAGGGTGTAAGACAGCAGCAGGGGCGGGTGAGCGAACGGCAGTCATGAGGTGTCCTTTAGAACGAACGTGGAAGACCAAGTACGTGTTCAGCGACGTACGATAGGATCAGGTTTGTTGAAATCGGCGCGACTTGATACAAACGTGTTTCGCGGAACTTACGCTCTACATCATATTCGCAGGCGAAGCCAAAGCCGCCGTGGAATTGCAAACAAGCGTTGGCCGCTTCCCAGGAGGCATCAGCGGCGAGCAGCTTGGCCATATTGGCTTGCGTGCCGCAGGCTTGTTTAGCGTCAAACAGTCGACACGCTTCATAACGCATCAAGCTCGCAGCTTCAACGTTCACAAAAGCGCGTGCGATCGGAAACTGCACGCCCTGGTTCTGTCCGATCGGACGACCAAAGACAATCCGCTCTTTCACATACTTCGAGACACGGTCAATGAACCAATACCCATCGCCGATACATTCAGCCGCAATCAGCGCGCGCTCAGCATTCAATCCGTCAAGAATATATTTAAATCCTTTGCCTTCCTCGCCGATGAGGTTCTCGGCAGGAATTTCAAGGTTTTCAAAAAACAGTTCGTTGGTCTCATGATTGACCATATTTAAAATGGGACGGACGGCCAAGCCGTTACCAATCGCCTGATGGAGGTCGACGATAAAAATCGACATGCCTTCCGATTTCTTTGTCACTTGATCAAGGGGCGTGGTGCGTGCCAGCAAAATCATGAGGTCAGAGTGTTGGACCCGTGAGATCCAAACCTTTTGGCCGTTGATCACATAGCGGTCGCCCTTTTTGACCGCAGTGGTCTTAATCTTGGTGGTGTCGGTGCCCGTGGTCGGTTCGGTGACCCCCATCGACTGCAAACGCAGCTCACCGGCCGCGATTTTTGGCAGGTAGAGGTTTTTTTGTTCAGTCGACCCATGGCGCAGCAGGGTGCCCATGTTGTAGAGCTGGCCATGGCACGCCCCGGAATTGCCCCCAGAGCGGTTAATCTCTTCCATAATGACGGAGGCTTCCGTGAGACCGAGGCCTGAACCACCGTATTCCTGGGGAATCAGTGCGGCCATCCAGCCAGCCTGCGTCAAGGCATTCACGAACTCTTCTGGGTAGCTGCGCGCTTGGTCTATTTTGCGAAAGTACTCGTCGGGGAACTGTTTGCAGAGATCTCGGATGGCGTCACGAATGTCTTGGTATTGGTCTGAATGAGTAGTTTGCATGATTGTCTTATGATGGCGGATATGGCGAAAACGCTACTGTGCCCGAGTGCGGACCGCCTGACTATTGATGTTTGGTTAACCCGGGCTTTTTGAATGCTTAAGCGACTGACTCAATCATGGCAAACCACTTCGATCTGACGGATTTGCAGCTAATCGTCAACATAGGGGACGCCAGCAGCCTGACCCGTGGTGCGGAAAAATCCCATTTATCCCTTCCTGCCGCGAGTAATCGGGTAAAAAACCTTGAAGACCACTTTGGGACTAGGCTATTTAACCGCAACAGCCAGGGTGTGACCCTCACCCCGTCGGGTGAGGCGTTTTTACGTCATGCGCGATTGGTTTTGCGACAAATTGACCACTTGCGTGGTGACATCCACGAGTACGCGCGTGGAATCAAAGGGCAGGTGAGGGTGTTGGCCAACACCACCGCCATGACGGAATTCATGCCGGCGGTCTTAAGCCGGTATCTGGCCTCACATCCGGACGTGACGGTCGAGTTGCGAGAGCGCTTGAGCTATCTGGTCATTAAAGCGGTCTCTGAGGGATCCGCCGATATTGGCATTGTGGCAGGTCGGCCAGCGTCTTCAGAACTGGAGTACTTGCCTTATCGTAAGGATAGGTTGGTGCTGGTGACGTCAGAGCATCATGCGTTTGGAGATCGCACAGAGGTTGAGTTCGCGGAGACCATGCGATACGAGTATGTTGGCTTGTCTGAATGGAGTGCGATCCATGCTTTCTTGATTCAAGCAGCCGATAGGCTTGGACATCCGTTTCGTTTTAGGGTTGAAGTGGGCAGTTTTGAGGCGGTTTGCCGCATGATCGAAGCCGGTGTCGGTATCGGTGTCGTGCCAGAACTGGTTGCCAGGCGCTACGCGCAGCGCTTGAAGATAAAGATTGTGCGGTTGTCGGATGATTGGGCCGACCGTAAATTGCAAATTTGTGTCCGTAAGTTGGATCAGTTGCCCGGGTTTGCACGTGACCTTGTCAATATGTTGATTGAGGATGTTCCGCTTGCAGATTTGCAGGAACGCGAATGATGCTGACTTCGATTGTGTTGGCCTCCGGTAACGCCGGAAAAATCAAAGAATTTGAGGCGTTATTCGCACCGCTCGGCGTCACCTTGATCTCCCAAAAAAGCCTAAACATCTCAGATGCCCCTGAACCACATGCCACGTTCGTTGAGAACGCACTTGCCAAGGCGCGGCATGCGAGTGCGCTCTCTGGCTTACCTGCGCTAGCGGATGATTCTGGGCTGTGTGTGCATGCGCTCGACGGGGAGCCAGGCGTGCATTCCGCGCGCTATGCGCAAACGCTGGACGGTCCTCGCTCGGATGCTGCAAATAATGCGAAGCTGTTAAAGGTGTTACAAGGTGTGTCGGATCGAAGGGCTTGGTATGTGGCCGTCTTGGTGTTCGTCAAGCGTCCCGATGATCCTCAGCCAATCATTGCGCAGGCGACTTGGATCGGTGAGATTATCGATCAGGCTCGCGGAGAAAATGGCTTTGGCTACGATCCCTACTTTTACTTGAAGGAAGAGGCGCGTTGTGCTGCTGAACTGACGCCCGAGAAGAAAAATCGTATTAGCCATCGCGGCATGGCGATGCGTGAGTTGGTCAAGCAGCTTCGGCATGCTGGGATGCTTGCTTGATGGCGCGGGTCATTCCGATTCTGCCGGCAGGTCCTCTTGTTGCAACCAGGCCCGCAGCACGTACTTCACCGCCCGTGGGCTCATTGCTGACGACGCTGCCGCCCTTGTCCTTATACATACACGTTCCCTGGTGTGTGAAAAAGTGTCCCTATTGCGATTTCAATTCGCACCAAGCGTCTAGTGTGGTGCCAGAAGATCAATATCTTGACGCCTTGCAGGCCGATCTCGAACAAGCATTACCCAGCGTTTGGGGTCGCCAAGTGCACACCGTCTTTATTGGCGGGGGTACGCCTAGTTTGCTCAGTGAGCGCGCCATGGATCGCTTGCTGTCCATGTTGCGCGCGCACCTCAATATCTGGCCAGATGCCGAGATCACGCTCGAGGCCAACCCCGGGACCGCCGAAGCGCAAAAGCTTAAAGAATACGGTCGCAGCGGTGTCAATAGGATCTCTTTAGGGATTCAATCCTTTGATCTAAAGCAATTAAAGGGGCTGGGACGCATACACGACGCCGACCAAGCACGCGCCGCTATTGAGATGGCCCAGACGGCTGTGCCGCGCGTCAACTTGGATCTGATGTTCGCCTTACCGCAACAGACGCTGCAAGAGTGCCTACGTGATGCACGAGAAGCGCTTTCGTTCGGCACGGAACACTTGTCGATATACCAGTTGACGATCGAGCCAAACACTGTATTTGCGAAGTTTCCCCCAACGCTGCCCGAGGATGATCTTGCCGTCGAGATGGAGGACGCAATTGAGGGCGCGTGTGGCGAGGCAGGGCTTGAGCGTTACGAAGTATCTGCGTTCGCGCGAGCAGGTGCCCGTGCGCGACACAATGTTAATTACTGGCAGTTTGGTGATTATCTGGGGCTTGGGCCTGGCGCGCACAGTAAATTGTCGTTCCCAGATAAGATCGTTAGGCAGGCGAGGGTACGCAGTCCGGAGAGCTGGATGCAGGCTGCCCTCGCACGTGACGGCTCGCACATCTCTGAGGCGCGTACCTTGGATACGCAAGAGCTGCCCTTTGAGTTCATGCTCAATGCCCTTCGTCTGCGGGAGGGCGTATCGTCAGACCTGTACGCCGAGCGCTGCGGCCGAGCGCCTGCGGAGTTTGCGGGTATGCTTGCGTTGGCAGTAAAAAAAGGCTTACTTACTGCTGCGGTTGATCGCTACCAGGCGACACCTCTGGGCTGGAGATTTTTAAACGAGCTTCAAGGTATTTTCTTGTATTAGCACTAACTAAGTGCATAAAATGCACTAAAAAAGAACATTTGCACTATATATGTGCAAATAAAAGCCCTGCTACAGGGATTCCTGACCGCATTCATGCTGGCACAAAACTTGCTTTGAATCTGTCAAGGTAAAATCGTACGCGTGTTCCAACCAAAAATTAGTCAGTCATTCCTTCTAATCCATATCCGGAGTCAATAATGACCACCTCTAAAGATGTTCTGAAGAAGATTGCCGAAGACGAAGTCAAATTTGTTGATTTCCGTTTTACGGACACCATGGGCAAAGAGCAGCACGTCTCTGTGCCCGTGAGCCAGATGGGCGAAGAAAAGTTTAAAGACGGTCACGCTTTTGACGGCTCGTCGATCGCCGGCTGGAAAGGCATTGAAGCTTCAGACATGTTGTTGATTCCCGATCCGGCTACGGCACACATGGACCCGTTCCGTGAAGAGTCGACCATGATCTTGACCTGCGACGTGGTCGAGCCCACTGACATGAAAGGCTACGAGCGCGATCCCCGTTCGTTGGCCAAGCGCGCAGAAGCCTACCTGAAGTCCAGCGGCTTGGGCGACACAGCCTATTTTGGTCCTGAGCCAGAATTCTTTGTTTTCGACGGCGTGACCTGGGGCGACGATATGTCCGGCTGCCACGTCAAGATCAAGTCCGAAGAAGGTTCCTGGTCGACCGGTATGGAATTCGAAGGCGGCAACTTGGCGCATCGTCCTAAAGTCAAGGGCGGCTACTTCCCCGTTCCTCCTGTCGATTCGATGCAGGATATGCGTTCCGAGATGTGCTTGTTGCTCGAAGAAGCCGGCATCCCTGTTGAGGTGCACCATCACGAAGTGGCAGGCGCTGGTCAGCTTGAAATCGGCACCAGGTTCAGCACGCTCGTGACACGCGCTGACTGGAATCAGATCTTGAAGTACACCGTTCATAACGTCGCGCACGCTTATGGCAAGACTGCAACCTTCATGCCCAAGCCAATCGTGGGTGACAACGGTTCCGGTATGCACGTGCACCAGTCGATCTGGAAAGACGGCCAGAACTTGTTTGCAGGCAACGGCTATGCCGGTTTATCTGAATTCGCGCTGTATTACATCGGTGGCATCATCAAGCACGCACGTGCATTGAATGCAATCACCAACCCAGGTACGAACTCCTACAAGCGTTTGGTGCCACATTACGAAGCACCCGTTAAGCTCGCTTACTCTGCGCGTAACCGCTCTGCTTCGATTCGTATCCCTTACGTTGCGAACCCTAAGGGTCGCCGTATCGAAGCACGCTTCCCCGATCCACTGGCCAACCCATACTTGGCGTTTTCGGCCTTGATGATGGCGGGTCTGGATGGTGTGCAGAACAAGATTCACCCTGGCGATCCAGCAGACAAGAACCTGTACGACTTGCCACCTGAAGAGGATGCAAAGATCCCAACAGTGTGCAGCTCGCTCGAGCAGGCGCTTGAAGAACTGAACAAAGATCGCGAGTTCTTGACCCGTGGTGGCGTGTTCACAAACGAGATGCTTGATGCGTATGTGGATCTGAAGATGCAAGAAGTCAACCGTCTTCGTATGACGACACATCCTGTTGAGTTTGACCTTTACTACAGTCTCTAAACTGCCGACAAACTTGGGGTCGGGCCTCCCGGCCTGATACCCATGAACTCCGTTGAAGCCTTCGATCTACTCGCCACGACGGTTCTGTGTCTGAACCAGAACGGCGAAGTTGCACAGGCTAATGCGGCGGCGGAAGTGATGTTTGGGCGGTCCCGGCGATCCCTAATAGGGTTGCCGGCCGCCCATTTGTTTGAACGCGATACCGCGTTAGAGCAGTCTTTTCGGCAAGCGTGCGCCGGTGAGGTGGACGACTGCCGACAGTTTGCACGTACGCGTCGTGGTGCGGATTCTGTTGAGGTCGGCGTGACATCGATCGCTCTATTTGGTCGGCCCTGGTCTGCACTGATTGAAGTCAAAGATATCGAACAACGTGTGCTCGTGGATCGTAGTATTCGTTTAGTGGATGAAATCGAAACGCAGCACGAATTGTTGCGAAATCTTGCGCATGAAGTCAAGAATCCGCTGGGTGGCTTGCGCGGTGCTGCACAATTACTCGAGTCGGAGTTACCCGATCCAGCTTTGCAGGAATACACGCAGGTCATTATTGCCGAGGCGGATCGTCTCCAGGCTCTCGTGGACCGCTTGGCGGCACCACAGCGCATGCCTGTGCAATGGCAGTCCGTCAATATTCATGAGGTGTGCGAGCGTGTCTGCGCACTGATCCGTGCGGAGTTTCGTAGCGTCGTGTTGCAGCGTGATTACGATGCATCCATGCCAGAGTTTCGTGCAGATTCTGCCAGACTCATGCAAGCACTTTTAAATGTCGTACGCAATGCGGCGCAGGTGCTGACAGGATCGGTGCTGATCACCTCGCCACACATCACGATCAAGACGCGAGTCGCGCGTCAAGTTTTATTGCGGCATAAACAACATCGCATGGCTGTTGTCGTTTCGGTCATAGACAACGGACCAGGTGTGCCCGAGACAATTCAAGACCGAATTTTTCATCCACTCGTGACCGGACGTGACGGCGGCACAGGCCTTGGCCTGAGCCTCGCGCAAGACTTCGTTCAGCAACACGGTGGCGTAATTGAATTTGACTCGAAGCCCGGACACACTGAGTTTCGCCTGATGCTACCTATGGAGTCGTTATGAAACCTGTCTGGATCGTAGATGATGACCAGGCCATTCGCTGGGTGTTGGAGAAGGCGCTGAGCCGCGCGGGGATGGCTACAAGAAGTTTTGTCAGCGCAAACGACGTATCGGCGGCGTTGCGGGTTGAGATACCCGCAGCACTGATCTCAGACATTCGCATGCCTGGCACAGATGGCTTTGAATTATTGAAGCACGTCAAGGAAAAGTATCCCGCGTTGCCGGTGATTATCATGACGGCGTTTAGCGATCTTGATAGCACTGTGACGGCATTTCAGGGTGGGGCATTCGATTATCTTGCCAAACCCTTCGATATTAATGAGGCCGTTGCACTGATTTCCCGTGCGGTGCAGGAACCGGAAGAGCAAGAGGCTTCGGTTGGTGTGGGGCGCTCGGATGTGTCGCAAGACAAGGGCATCCTCACTCAATCTTCGTCGGTCGCGATGCAGGAAGTTTTCCGGGCGATTGGACGTTTGGCGCAGTCTAATGTCACGGTGTTGATTACGGGGGAATCTGGCACGGGTAAAGAATTGGTCGCCCACGCGTTGCATAGCCATGGTGCGCGTGCCAAGGGTCCTTTCATTGCCCTGAATACCGCTGCAATTCCTAGGGATCTGCTCGAGGCTGAGTTGTTTGGTCACGAACGTGGTGCCTTTACCGGCGCGAACAGTCTGCGAAGAGGACGGTTCGAAGAGGCGAGTGGCGGCACGCTTTTCTTAGATGAAATTGGCGATATGCCGTTTGAGTTACAGACCCGACTGCTGCGCGTGCTTTCAGATGGTACGTTTTATCGTGTGGGGGGTGCGCAGCCCGTGAGAGTCGATGTGAGGATCGTTGCAGCGACACATCAACCTTTAGAAGATCGGGTGCGCGAAGGCAAGTTCCGTGAGGACTTGTTCCATCGCTTAAATGTCATTCGGTTGCGCCTGCCACCGTTGCGTGAGCGCCGCGAAGATCTGGCAGAGCTTGTTAAACATTTTCTTGCTCTATCCGCTCGAGGCCTGGGTGTACCCGTCAAGCGGATTTCTGAGGGGGCAATGCAGGTGCTCGCGCAATTCGATTTTCCAGGCAACGTTCGGCAGCTCGAGAATTTTTGTCATTGGCTGACGGTGATGGCTCCCGGGCAGACCGTTGGGGTGGCTGATTTACCCCCCGAGGTGCGCGCCGCACAATTACCGAGTTCGACGAACCCAGTGACCGTCGGCGCAGGCGTGCAGCAGCAGAGCTGGCAACAACTGCTGGCCTTGGATGCGACGCAGCGTCTATCTCGCTCTGATCCCGAGGTATGGTCCGTGTTAGCGCAGCAATTTGAGCGAACCATTTTGCAGTCGTCGCTTGAAGTTTGTCGAGGCAGGCGAGTCGAGGCGGCAACGCGGCTTGGGATGGGGCGAAACACCATCACTCGTAAGTTGCGTGAGCTTGGTATGGATGCGGGCGCCGCGGATGTGATTGCTTAGGGTTAGGTTGTTTAGAGTGTGTGTAAGGACTTTCTGATTCAATCGGATTAAACTATTGTTTTTGTCATATCAATAGCTTAATTGCGGAGTCCTGCCATGTCCAAACAAGTCATTCACACAGCCAAAGCCCCTGCAGCCGTTGGCCCGTATTCCCAAGCGGTGCAGGCACCTTCGGGCAAGATGGTTTTTTTGTCAGGTCAGATTGGCTTGGTCCCCGCATCGGGTGAGATGGTCTCTGAAAAGTTTGAAGATCAAGTTAAACAAGCATTTTCAAATATGCAGGCTGTCATCGAAGCGGCGGGTGGAAAGCTTGAAAACATCGTCAAACTAAACTTGTTTCTAACTGACCTTGGCCAGTTTAGTATTGTGAATGCGTTGATGGCTGAGCGTCTGCCACAGCCTTATCCAGCACGCTCAACCGTCGGCGTCTCGAGCCTTCCTAAGGGTGCACAATTCGAGATCGAAGCGATCATCGTCGTCTAGGCGAAGCCAACTTTGTGGTCGCGCTCACGTGAGCACCCGCCCCGCACCCAAGCGCTCTAGTGCGAAGACTCCAGCCATTAGTTTGGAGTCCAAGTTCGCGCGCTTGGGACTTGTTAGTGCCGAAGATTTCGTCTTGCATCTGCCGTTGCGCTACGAGGACGAGACCACAATCATGGCAATCGGGTCGATACGACCGGGAATGACGGCGCAGGTTGAGGGCGAGGTGGTACGTAGTGAAATCATTCTTAAACCTCGACGTCAATTAACTGCGGTCCTGCGTGATGAGTCCGGAGAGATCAACTTACGGTGGTTGACTTTTTATCCAAGTCAGCAATCCCAAATGCAGCCAGGCAAACGCTGGCGTGTGCGGGGAGAAGTCCGTGGCGTTCGTCACGGGTTTGAAATGGTGCACCCAAGATTAAGCGTCGCGGGCGCGCCACTCTCGACGGCCCTGACGCCGGTTTATCCCACAACAGACGGGCTATCCCAAGCGAGCTTGCGCAAAGCGATCGCTGCGGCCTTGGGCAAAGTCGACTTGCGTGACACGTTGTCGCCGGCCATACGGTCCGAGCTTGGGTTGATGGAATTACGCGAAGCTCTGCAAACGATTCATACCCCACGCGCCGACTTAGACGCCACCAGCTTGCTCGAGCATACCCATCCCGCATGGACACGCATAAAGTTTGACGAATTATTAGCCCAACAGTTGTCACTTGCTGCCGCGCGAGACCAACGGCAAGTCAAGCGCGCCCGTCCTTTGGGCCCCGTCGTATCCACGGCGCATCAGCAGTCCTTATCAGAGCGTTTGCGACAGAGTTTGCCGTTTGCGTTGACCGCGGCGCAAGCGCGTGTCTTGCATGAAATCGAGACAGATCTTGGTCGTTCGTTTCCGATGTACCGCTTGCTTCAGGGCGACGTCGGGAGCGGTAAGACGATCGTGGCCGCTCTTGCAGCGCTACGTGCTATATCGCATGGCGTACAAGTCGCGTTGATGGCACCGACGGAGCTACTTGCCGAGCAGCATTTCATGAAAATGCAGTCTTGGTTTGAGCCCCTTGGAGTCAAAGTATGTTGGTTGGCAGGGAGCATGCGATTGAAGGCCAAGCGTGAATCGCTTGAAGCGATTCGATCTGGTCAGGCGCAGTTTGTGGTCGGGACACAAGCTTTGATTCAGGAAGGGGTTGATTTTAATTTGCTCGGCTTGGTGATTGTTGATGAGCAACATCGCTTTGGCGTGGGTCAGCGTCTTTCCTTATCGCGCAAAGGTGAGGACGGCGCGGCCGGATCCTCAGTGGTTCTAGAGCCTGACATGATCCCGCATCAACTCACGATGAGCGCGACACCGATACCGCGCACACTTGCGATGACGTTTTACGCAGACCTCGAGGTGTCATCGATTGACGAATTACCTCCCGGACGCACGCCAGTTGTGACGAAGCTGTTTGCTTCGGATCGTCGTATGGATATCATCGCGCATGTCGCGCAGGCCTGCGATGAAGGTCAGCAGACGTATTGGGTGTGCCCGTTAATTGAAGAGAGTGAGGCCCTAGACTTGCAAAATGCAGTGGATACGTATGCTGAGTTGGTTCAGGCACTCAGCCCCAGGCGTGTCGGATTAGTGCATGGTCGTCTGACACCCTCTGAAAAAACGACGGTGATGCAAAGCTTCAGGGACGGCCTTCTTGATGTGCTTGTTGCGACAACAGTGATTGAAGTAGGGGTCGATGTACCTAACGCTTCATTGATGATCATTGAGCACGCCGAGCGTTTCGGCCTCGCGCAATTGCATCAGCTAAGAGGACGCGTTGGGCGTGGCGCGAAACGCTCTGTCTGTGTATTGCTGTACCAAACCCCTTTGTCGATGTTGGCGCGCCAGCGTTTGCGTGCCATGTACGAAACACAGGATGGCTTTGAAATTGCTCAGCGTGATCTGGATTTACGCGGGCCCGGTGAGCTGTTAGGAGCCCGACAGTCTGGATTGTCTCTGCTTAAATTTGCGGATCTTGCGCAAGATGGCGGGTTGGTGGCTGTGGCACGAGAGCAAGCGATTGCGTTGCGCGAGTCAGATCCACAAACGGTACGCAAGCATTTAGATCGTTGGATGCGCGGCAAGGAAGATTACCTACGCAGTTAAGTTATTTGACAAGTATGAAAATGGAATCACGATGACCCTTACTGAGTTGAAATATATCGTTGCGGTGTCGCGCGAGAAGCATTTTGGTCGTGCAGCAGAGGCCTGTTTTGTGAGTCAGCCCACTCTGTCTGTCGCGATCAAGAAGCTCGAGGACGAGCTGGGCGTCACACTCTTTGAACGCGGCGGTACGGAAATTGGGGTCACAACGATCGGATTGCAGATTGTGTTGCAAGCACAAAAAGTGTTAGAAGAGAGCGCCAGTATTAAAGAGCTTGCACGCCTTGGACGCGATCCCCTTGCCGGTGTACTACGGGTTGGCATGATTCATACGATCGGCCCTTACTTGTTGCCAAAATTGGTGCCGACGCAGATTGAGCGCACCCCTCAAATGCCATTGATTTTGCAAGAAAACTTCACGGTGCGTTTGTTAGAGCTCTTGCGTCAGGGCGAGATTGACTGTGCCATCATGGCCTTGCCACTCCCCGATTCTGGACTGAGCGTGTTGCCGCTCTACGATGAGGATTTCGTCGTCGCCATTCCATCGCAGCACCCTTGGGCTACCCGAAAATCTATTTCTGCCGAAGACCTCAAGCAGCAAAATATGCTGTTATTAGGAAGTGGGCATTGTTTTCGTGATCAGGTCCTAGAAGTATGTCCCGAACTTTCTCGATTCGCTGCGGCAAGCGAAGGTATTCAACGTACCTTCGAAGGATCCTCGCTTGAGACCATCCGCCACATGGTCGCAGCGGGAATCGGCATCACGGTGATGCCGGCGAGTTCTGTGTCTTCTGTGGATCGCAGCAGCAAATTACTGAAATACATTAAATTTGATAAGCCTGTGCCAAATCGTCGAGTCGTGCTGGCCTGGCGTAAAAGTTTTCCGCGTACGGTCGCGATTGACGCCTTGGTGCAAGCGGTCGTGCATTGCGGATTGGATGATGTCTATATGCTTGAATTATCGACCACCAAGAATGCCGCTGATCGTGCTTGAGCGCCTCGCACTCTACGCAAAACTTGTGCGTATCGATAAACCCATTGGCGTTTTGCTTTTGCTATGGCCGACACTTTGGGGGTTATTCGTGGCTGCAGAGGGATGGCCGGATCCAGTGATTTTGTGTATTTTTGTGATCGGTACCTTTTTGATGCGCTCTGCTGGATGCGCTATCAATGATTACTTCGATCGAGACGTTGATCGCCATGTGGCACGTACCGAGAAACGTGTCTTGACCGCTGGCTTAATTCGCCCGCGGGAAGCGTTGTATGTTGCCGCGGCATTAGGCTTACTTAGCTTTGCGCTCGTGCTGTTCTTGAATGTCTTGACGATTTTATTGGCTGCTGTGGCGGCGATACTCGCGATCACTTATCCGCTCTTTAAGCGTTTTTTCGCGATCCCGCAGGCGTATTTGGGTGTCGCCTTTGGCTTTGGTATTCCAATGGCCTTTGCGGCAATACAAGGTAGCATCCCCATCGTCGCCTGGTTGATGTTGCTCGCAAACGTTTGTTGGGCAATTGCGTATGATACGGAATATGCCATGGTCGATCGCAATGACGATATACGACTTGGCCTGAAGACCTCTGCGATTACCTTTGGCCGTTACGATGTCCTGCTGGTCGCAGTGTGTTATCTGCTGACGATTGCCTTGCTGGGTGTGGTTGGCCGCATACAGCATTATGATTGGCCGTATTACCTTGGGCTTCTTGTCGCGTGTGGGATCGCTGCGTTGCATGTCTATTGGATTCGCGGACGTGATCGGCAACAGTGCTTTAAGGCTTTTTTACACAACACGTGGTTAGGGGCTGCCGTGTTTGGTGGTATTGGACTACAGCTCATTATCTATTGATACTTGGAATGATGATGGCAACATTTCCTTCAGTGGCATTTATTGGCGGGGGCAACATGGCTAACGCTCTCGTCTCGGGCATGCTTGCCCAGGGCTGTCCTGCAAAGCAGGTGCATGTCGTTGAGGTGGTCGATGCCTTACAAGAGCAGTGGCGCGCACGCTCGATGAGCGTGAGTGCTGCGCCAGACCAAGCATTGGCGCAGCGGGACGTTTGGATTTTTGCCGTCAAGCCCCAGCAGATGCGAGAGGTGGTCTTACAATGCCGTCCATGGCTCAAGCCCAATACGTTGGTGATTAGTATTGCGGCGGGGATTTCGATTAAGTCCCTCGGAACGTGGCTTGGCGATAAAGCCAAACCGTTTGGCAATGTTGTGCGTTGTATGCCGAATACGCCTGCGCTTGTAGGGGCTGGAGTCACGGGGATGAGCGCGCCCCTGACGACAACCGCGGCTGATCGGTCGAGAGCCACCGCTTTGCTCTCGACCGTCGGCGAAGTGGTGTGGGTAGATAGCGATCGCGCCATTGACGCGGTGACAGCACTGTCAGGAAGCGGGCCCGCGTATGTTTTTCTTTTTATCGAGTCGCTCATTAAAGGGGGACTGGCCTTGGGATTGTCGGAGCAGCAGGCGAGGGATTTGGCGTTATCGACCCTTGCAGGCGCAACCAAACTCGCACAGCAGTCACCTGAGTCGCCGTCCGTGCTCCGTGAGCGTGTGACCTCGAAGGGGGGCACAACAGCCGCTGCACTCGATGTCTTTGCCCAGCAGGGATTTAGTGCGACGGTAGCGCAAGCGATGGCTGCTGCAGATCGTCGCGCTGCCGAGCTATCGATTGAGTTCGGAAAATAAGACTTACACTAAATGTTGTTAACTGGAATAACCTAATGAAAAAGCTTTTTGCTGCAGTAGGCGGTTTGATTGTTGTGCTTCTCGCCGTTTGGCTCGGAGCAAGTATTTACGTGGGACGCAGCACAGAAAAGTTTGTTGCGACGATCACCGAGCGCAACAAGCCCGGTGCCGCCCTGCGCATTGTGAACGTCAAGCACAACCAATCGCTTTTTTCTGCAACGGGTTCTTTTGACCTGCAGTTCGCCGATGTCAGCGCAGAGGCGAAGGATGGCGCCGCGTTGTATACCGCTGAGGCAACGTATAAGGTGTCAAATTTGTTGATGCCAGATTCTGCGATGCGCTTTGACTGGCATATCAAACCCGCAGGCCCCCGTGCACAAGCGCTCAAGGATTTTTTTGGGCAGGAGTTTGATCTGCACGGTCATGGCAAGCTCGCCTATGGTGGCGCTGCCCGTTCGAGCTTTAGCTTACCTAAGCTTGCCGTACGGCAAGGTAGGGACTCTTTTGACTTTAGTCCACTGGCAGGCAATATTGCTTGGGGTGCCAAGACACTCGCGCTAGATTTCAAAGTAGACCGCCTAACGATGCGCACGGCCGAATATGTGCTGGATGTACAGGGTGTCAAGCTGCAGTCCGATGTGAGTGATAGGCAAAAAGGGATTGGCTCTGGAACGCTTGGTATCGCCAAAGTGAGCACCAAGGAGTTCACCGCAGAGAACTTCATTCTGACGAGCACGACCACAGAAAAGGACAATCGCGTGAACTTGTCGGTTAACCCCAAGGCGGAATCGCTCAATGTTGCTGGCCAGAAATTTCGGGATGTTTCGCTCGAGTTTGCGGTCAATGGAATAAATAGTGCAAGCGTTGAGGCCTTATCCGCAGTGGGTCATGACTCGAATGACTTTCGCATGCTGACTGCCGATGAACAATCGCGCGTCAAGCAAGCACTGCGTGCGTTAATTGGTGATGGTTTTTCAATCGGCATCCCGTCTATCGCAGCGAAGACAGAAAGTGGCTCAATGCAAGGGGCTCTGAAGCTTGAGGTTCTGCCAGGCGCAGGGGCGGCGCAAGCCAAATTCTCAACGGCTGAATCGGTCCTTGCATCCGGACAGATTGAAGCTAAGGGGCGGGTGTTGGATAACAAGCAGCGTGCAATGGCGATGATGTTTGGTTTGGTGGTTCCTACTAAAGAAGGTTTGCGTGCAGGTTTTGAGCTTGCTGGCGGTTCAATCAAGGCGAACGGCAAAAGTTTTGATATCAAAGCGAATCTTGCATATTTTGATGAACTGATCAACGAGTCCCTGAAGTAGCAAACGTACGTTCAGCACGCTCGCGACGCGCGTGTGCCACGAAAAAAAACCGTGCGCAGTGTGATTGCGCACGGTTTTTTTGAGTCGCGTATTTACATAGGTGTAAACATTGGGACAGGTGGGCCGTCACCCTCAGAAGGCTTGAACACGAGCTTCACTTTTTGACCAATTTTTAAAGCCTCGAGGTCGCAGTCGACAATCTGCGTCATCATCGTGACGCCTTCGTCGAGCGATACATAGGCGATGCAGTAAGGATTGGGATTACCACGCTGCATGACGCTTAAGGAATAAATGGTGCCTTTTCCCGACGCCTCGATCCATTCCGTGTCACCCATGCAGAATGGGCACAACTCGCGCGGATACCAGTGCGTTTGACCGCATGCTTTGCATTTTTTAATGAGAAATTTTCCGAGCTTAGCCGCATCCCAAAATGGCTCATTGCCTTTTTCTTGTGCGGGTGCAGGAATCGGATTGGGTTGATACATCATTGTCATGATTAGTTACGCTCCATAATCAGTGTCGCGCTGCCGTGGCGCGAACCAAGGAAACCACCGGTGCCGTGGGCAAGGGCGATATCACAATTTTTAACTTGTACGGCAGGATGCGCTTCGCCACGCAACTGACGCACGGCTTCAATCACTTTTGTGATGCCGCCACGATTGGCCGGATGGTTATTGCACAAGCCACCACCGTCTGTATTGAAAGGGAGTTTGCCTACACCGGAAATCAGGTTACCGTCGGCGACGAACTTACCGCCTTCGCCTTTTTTGCAAAAGCCCAGATCTTCAAGTTGCATGATCACCGTGATCGTGAAGCTGTCATAAATCGAAGCGTATTTGATATCTTGTGGTGTGACACCAGCCTCTTTAAAGGCTGCTGCGCCGGAAAAACGCGCGGCAGAGTAGGTGAGGTCAACATGACCCCCTAACTGGCCCTTCACGGCTTCGCCAGCCCCGAGTAATTTCACGAGAGGCCGCTTGAGCGACTTCGCGATTTCGGGGCGAGCAATGATCAGTGCACCACCGCCATCGCTCACGACGCAGCAGTCCAGGCGGTGCAGCGGAGTAGAGACGAGCGGCGAGTTCACCACATCTTCTACTGTGACGACATCACGCAACATTGCATGTGGATTGTGCTGCGCATGATGTGATGCCGCAACTTTGACCCAAGCGAGCTGCTCTGCGGTCGTGCCGAATTCATACATGTGACGGGCAGCCACCATCGCATAGCTATTCACCGTCACCGAGCCAAAGGGGGCCTCGAATGGGACGTCGGGCAGATCCGAGCCCCAATTACGCGGCTGAAGGCCAGAGGAGCCAGCTGAGCGTGGTCGACCCGCGAGCGTGACAAGCGCGACGTCGCACTTGCCAGCGGCAATCGCTTGGGCAGCGTGCGAGACGTGGATGAGGTATGAGCAGCCGCCGGTTTCCGTGGAATCTACATGGCGTAGCTTGGTCAGCCCCATGTAGTCGGCCATGTTTAGCATGCCTAGCCCTGGTGCGTCGCCAGCGCAGAAGTAACCGTCAATGTCGCTGAGGGTCAGGCCCGCGTCTTCGAGTGCGCCGCGAGCGGATTCTGCATGCAGTTGCGCAACGGATTTATCCGGTGCTTTACGGGTTGGGTGCTCGTAGGCTCCAACGATATAGGCTTTGTCTCGTATGCTCATGTGCGATGTTTTGGTAGTTAAAAAAATTGTGAATTAGCTTTGTACCATTGTTGCTTGCGCTTGTTTGGGCAAGTTCCTGTTTGGGTAAGCGCGTGCTGGCCTCAGTTGTCCTTGGTAAGGCTCGAGAGTCCAAGTATGAGCCAGCCCAGCATAAGCGCGATACCCCCTGCTGGTGCTACGGTGCCGGCGGCGAGGATCCCTAGGAGGTATTTTGCGTAGATACCCCCGCAGAATAATGTGACCCCCGCTAAGGTAAACCACCGCGCGAGGCTGGGAAACACCCCTGACAAACTGGTGGCATAGAGGAGTAGGACCGCGTGGACGAGCTGCATGAGCGCTGCACGTTCAACCGCTTGTGCGGCTTTAGCATCTGCGATCGCGTGTGCCGCGACGGCGGCTAAGGCAACCGCGCTCAGCCCGAGAAGGGCGGCTATAAAGCGCCAAGGGCGGGATGCTGCGGTTGGGTTACTCATGGTGTGTCGCAAATATAGTTAAAATTCTCAGCGTATTATGCAACCTTTAACGTAAGCTGAGCAGCGCCAAGGAATTCCACATGAAACGACATTGGCTCGCACTGATTGGCCCGATCCTGTTGACCGGCTGCCTGGGTGTCAATCCTACAAGTTCACCTAAAGATAGCTTTACTGTTCCTGTGTCATTCCAGGAGGTGTTTGATCGCGCAAAGGCTCAAGCCCAAGAGTGCTGGAGCGCGGGTGGAGAGTTTCCGGTGAAGGTTTCCATCGATCAGGCCAGCGGCTCTGCGCGCGTGTGGGTCACGGGCATCCTCGGCTCGACACCGTATGCGCAGGTGGATATACGGGCGCTTGGGGATCGGAGTACTGAGGTCGTTGCGATGGTGTCCGGCATCAATATGTGGAATCGTGCATCACTGGCTGCCTTGCATGAGGTGATGCAGTTTGGTGTCCCGACCTGTTCAAGTTATATGCCGCGTGCGACACCTCGTTAAGTAGGCTCGTGACGTTATTTTGTTTTTCTTTTACCGTAGATTAATTGTGTCATCTTCAAATTCTCCTCAAAAATATTTCGGACTCGAGATTCCCTATCTCGATTTTCTTCAACTTGAACCGGTACTCTGTGAGAACGATCGCGCGGTAACGCGCCTACGCTTGCGCGCTGAGCTGCTCAATAGCCGTGGTCATATTCACGGCGGCGCACTCATGAGTATTCTTGACTTCACCTTGAGTGCAGCGGGTCGTGCTAATGATCCTCTCGGGATCGGGATGGCCACGATCGATATGCATACGAGCTGCATCGAACCTGCGACAACAGATCTCACCATCGAGGCACGTTGCATTAGACGAGGTGCGTCGATCGCCTTTTGCGAAGGTGAAATTCTGGATACGACCGGGAAATTGATCGCAAAAGCTTCCGCTGCTTTTAAAGTGTTGAAAGTGAAGTAGCGGTTGCCTAAGGCATTTAACTGAGTTTTGCTTTGACGCGCGCCGAAAGCGCAGACATCTCTGCGCGGCCTGCTAGCGCTTGCTTCAAGATTGCCATCACTTTACCCATAGCGGGTGCGCCCGTCACGCCTTGTGCGTGGACCTCTGCGACCGCAGCATCGATTGCAGCTGCGATATCGGCCTCACTGGCTGCCTGAGGTAGAAATTCTTTTAAGACAGCCATTTCAGCGGTTTCTTGTGCGGCGGTTTCGGTTCGTCCTGCCTGCTCGAACGCGGCGATCGATTCCCGACGTTGTTTGATTTGTTTTTCGATAATTGAGACCACCTCGGCGTCGCTTAAATCTTTACGCTCATCGATTTCGCGTTGCTTAATGGCTGCCTGTAAAAACCGCAGCGTACCGAGGCGCTCAGAGGCTTTTGCGCGCATGGCATCCTTGACGGCATTCGCGAGGCGCAATTTTAGGTCTGACATGATGTGCTTTCCGTAAAGACGAGAGAGAGGCGAATTATAGAGCGTGCGCGAGCTTGAGCCTACGTAGTAAGGCCGTGTGATCCTCAAGACGACCAGCTAATAGATGTTTGATTCCTTGTATGTGTTGCCAAACGCCAATGACCCCCAGCAGCGGGGCATGTAACAGAGTATGACGTTCTCGTTCTAGCAACGCAGGGCGAACAATGACGTTGACCGATCCTGTTTCGTCCTCGAGTGTTAAAAATAGAATGCCATTGGCGGTAGGCGGGCGTTGTCTAAGAATGACGAGTCCGCAGGCACGTGCGAGTCGACCGTCTTGAAGATCGTCGAGTGACTGCGCAGGGCAAAACCGTAGCGTATTTAATTGTGTCCGTAGCAACGCAAGAGGATGACGTCCGAGCGTGTAGCCTAGCTGACGGTAGTCTGTGAGCATATTGTCTGCTTCACTTGGCGCCGGTAGCTCGGCGTCGCGCTCGTCCTGGATGGGTGCGTCGCGTAGCAAGCCTTTAGTCGCGATGTGGCCTGTCACTTCCCAGGCAGCATGTCGGCGATGAACAGACCATTGATCGAACGCACCGACTTGTGCGAGCTTTTGTAACGTGCTGTGGTTGAGTCCCGTACGTTTGGCGAAGTCCTGGAGGTCAACAAAGGACGCCTCGAGACGGATTTGCTCAATGGTGAGGGCTGCGCTACGTTCTAAGCCGCTTATTTGATTGAAGCCCAACTGCACCGCAGGTCTTGCCCCTGGTAGGGGCTGCGTGAGAGTGCAGTTCCATATGCTTTGGGTTGCGTCGATTGGATCAACCTTGACGCCATGGCGCTTTGCGTCTTGTATCAGTTGGGCAGGCGCATAAAACCCCATCGGTTGCGCATTGAGCAAGGCCACAAGAAAAGCTTCGGGCTCGTGACATTTGAGCCAGGCGCTGGCATAGGCCAGTAAGGCGAAGCTTGCCGCATGGCTTTCTGGAAATCCATATTCGCCAAAGCCCTCGATCTGCTTAAAAATTGCGTCTGCGAATTCTGGCGTGTAACCATTATTGAGTAAGCCATTGATTAACCGTGTTCTAAATTGATCTACGCCACCTTTGCGTCGCCAAGCGGCCATGGATCTGCGCAACGCATCGGCTTGACCAGCGTTAAAGCCGGCCGCGACCATGGCGATTTTCATGACTTGCTCTTGAAAAATAGGGATGCCTAGTGTGCGTTGCAAGACTTCGCGTACGGCAGGGCTTGGGTAGACAATCGCTTCAAGACCTTGACGTCTTCTGAGGTAGGGGTGCACCATGCCGCCTTGGATCGGACCAGGGCGTACGATCGCGACTTCAACGACGAGATCGTAAAAGCAACGTGGCTTGAGTCGCGGCAACATACTCATTTGTGCACGCGATTCGATCTGAAAGACACCAACCGTATCGGCCTGACAAATCATGTCATAGGTCGCACAATCGTCTTGTGGAACCTCATGTAATTCAAAATGCGTCATGCCGCGTCGCCAAGCGGTGAGATGCAATGCTTGGCGAATCACAGTCAGCATCCCTAAGGCCAGTACGTCTACCTTAAGCAGCCCGACGGCATCCAAGTCATCTTTATCCCACTGCACAACACTACGCTCGGGCATTGAGGCGTTCTCGATAGGTACCATGCGCGAGAGCAAACCGCGCGCCAGTACAAAGCCGCCAGGGTGCTGCGAGAGGTGGCGTGGAAATCCCATCAAGGCTTGAGCGAGCTGCGCCCACTGCTGCGTCACAATATCCTCAGTATCCATACCCGCTTCAGCAAGACGATTGATTAAGTCCTGCTTGCCATCCCACCAACGATACGATTTAGCCACGCGGTCGATGCGGCTTGGATCCATGCCCAGAGCACGTCCGCTATCACGCAAGGCGCTGCGAGGTCGATAAGACGTCACGACTGCAGTCAGCGCAGCGCGTGTACGACCGTATTTTTTATAAAGATACTGAATGACTTCTTCGCGTCGGTGGTGCTCGAAGTCCACATCAATGTCGGGAGGCTCGTTACGTTCACGACTAATGAAACGCTCGAAGAGTGCATTGCCATTCGCGGGATCTACAGAGGTAATACCTAAGCAATAACAGACGGCAGAGTTCGCTGCGGAGCCGCGTCCCTGACAAAGAATGCCGCGACCGACCGCAAATTTCACCAAATCGTAGACCGTGAGGAAGTAGGCCTCGTATCTCAACTCAGCGATCAGAGCAAGCTCTGCGTCAAGTTGCTTTTGTACTTGATCCGGAATGCCACTCGGGTAACGTTGCTGCGCACCTTGCATGGTTTGTTCGTGCAGGTAGCGCTTAGCGGTATAGCCTTCAGGGACAACTTCTTCTGGGTATTCGTAACGCAGGCTGTCCAGGCTAAATGTACAGTGTTGTGCAATACGGACCGTTTCTTGCAGTAGTGCTTGAGGATATAGATTTGCTAGGCGTATCCGACTACGCAGATGTTGTTCTGCATTGGCGGCGAGCAAGTAGCCGCATTCGCTCACCGTTTTGTGTAATCGGATTGCCGCAAGTGTGTCGTGCAAAGGCTTGCGCGAACGTTTGTGCATTTCCACTTGCCCCAACGCGACGCAAGGTAAACCAAGTTTATTTGCTGCGTGTTCAATCTGTTGATTCAGGAGTCGTTCATTATTACGATGCAGGTAACTGATGCCCACCCAGGCGCGTTCGGGGTAGGCCGTCTTGATCCATTGCAAGCGTTCAGCTAATTCGTGTGGCGTTGCGAAATGATCTGGCAAAAGAATCGCGAGACAGTCCTGAATCTGTGCCTCCTCAGGACGCAATAGATATTGCCCCTTAGGGGCCTGCATGCGTCCGCGTGTAATGGTTTCACATAAATTGCCATATCCCTCACGATTCTGTGCCAGCAAAATGATGCGAAATGTTGAGTATGTCTTGGGCGTTAAGCGTAATTCTGAGCCGACCAAAAGTTTTAGACCTATTTTTTTAGCTTCAACGTGCGCGCGCACAATCCCGGCAAGTGAGCATTCATCGGTGAGAGCTAGGGCGTGATAGCCGAGCGCTGCCGCTTGTGCGACAAGACTTTCAGGCGCTGAGGCGCCGCGCAGAAAGGAAAAGTGGCTTGAGGTGCTGAGCTCTGCGTACGCGGGCAGTCCCGATTGCTGTGCGATCTGCATGGTATTAGCTAAATAGCCCATGCAAATACCAATGCGTGGGATCTGCATCACGCTCACGATAAATCCAGTAACGCGCGCCTGTCGTATCACGTGCCTCGAAGTAATCTCTTGCAATACTCGGCCCGTCCCACCAGCCGCACTCCAGGCGCTCGGGGCCACGCAAGAGCTCAAGTGCTGTGCGATAAATAGGTCGATTTCGCTCGACACGTAGTGCAATAGGCACTGGCAGCAGCCAGAACGGTCGATCGAGTAACTGCGGTGCACCGTCCTGCGCAGCGTGCTCAAGGTTGCTAGGTGTGGATATCCAGTTGTTTGCGATTTCAGGGCGATGGTCAGCGACGGCGGCGGGGTGCAATAAACATTGGGGACCCAAGCGTGCCGTGAGTAGATCGAAGAGTTTGCGGCGTTCAGCAGGCGTGCGAAGCGTTTCTGGAAATAGTCCTCCGGCAGTATGTTGTAGCTCAGTAATGTCGATACTTTCTACTGTTAGTGCAACGACTGAATCTTTCAGGGGTAAGCGTTCAATATGCTCATGCACCAAAAGCATCAGACCGCTTAGCGTGTGTACAGGCTCTCCAAAAGCTAAATCATGTTGTGTATGAACGGCACTCTCTTGATAGCGCTCATGATGCAAGATAATACGCAGGCGTGTGAGGGCGCTGCGTTTTGCCACGAGCCACACGCACAGCCGCGCTAGCATGTGTTCAATACGATGCATGATGGCCACGGTATGATCCATGCGCTCGGTTAAGTCTAGACGTTGCATAAATTGAGGCGCAGGCTGATAAGCTTTAAGCGTGGTGTGTGTTTGACTGTAGGCGGCGTCGAGTTCTTGTAGAAGTGCTGGCCCGATTCGTCGCGATAGGCCTGCCCGTGGCAACGTACGTAGTCCCTTAAATGTTTTACAACCAATGGCATCGAGCCACTGACGATGCGCCTGCGCACCCGGCAGAGCGAGACAGGGCAGGGGATCGAGTGCTCGCGTCAGCGACGTGTACGAGCAAGCATAGCGTTGACGTGCTTGGCTTGCGTGAGCAAGCAACCATGCACCGGTCGGGGTGGGCGCCACACTAGTGCTAAGCTGATTGTGCAACGCGCTCACGCGTTGCCGTAGTCCGTAAAGAATTTTTCGTATCCCCCCAAATAATCGTAAGCTTGCTTCGATCTCTAGCAGTACGGTATGGCTTGCTCCCTGATAAACGGCGGGCGTATAGGCGAGCGCATGCTGCGCACACTGATCGAAAATCGATTGTTGCGTCTCTGTCGAACGTTCAGTCGTTAACGCCTCATGCTGAGGGAGCCAAGACGGTTGCCAGTATTCGAGTGCGTGTAGGCGCAGGCCGATCCATATCGCCATGTGGGGTACTCATCAAATAATTGTGCGTTTCGCGCGGTAGGCAAAGCAACTTGCTGTGTAATGAGCCGCGTCGTTTGATAACGGAAACATGCAAATTTCCTGCATGGTCGGGTTCTAGTGTTAACCGTAGGTTGGCGGGTGAGGCAATCGCTTTTGTGGCGATCGGTCGATACATCACGAAAAGCGTTTGGCTTGTTTGGGCAGCGAGTTGTAAACGTTTGAGTGCAAGCTGTGGGATGGTGTCTGTCCAACAAAGGAGGGCCGCACAACTGCCGTTCCTAAGCGTTTGCTCTGCCGCCCACCATTGATCACGACGTTCGGCCGTGCGTACATAAAAAATCGAACGTGGTGTGTTTAACCAGCTCTTCCAACAAACAATATTGGGGATGTAGGGGGGGTTAATGAGCGCGATCGCTTGCTGCGGGTCGAGTGAGGTCAGTGCGGGACGCAAGAGACGTAATTCGCCGATTCCTGCCCCGGCGGTTAAGAGTTCAATGAGTGTGCCTGTCGGCCAGCCGCCCCCGGGGAGCTCTGCATCGAGGCTGCGGTGACCCGTGCCAACGGTAGGGCGTGTGTATGTGCCGAGTTCAGAGCCCCGCCACAGATCTGGGTGTATGTGCTGTGGCTGGGTGCTAGGTCTGTTTTTTTGTATTGGTATTGAAGAGAAAAGCATGCTGAAGACTCATGAAAGCCAGGATTAATACTGTACAAATATACAGTATTAATCCAATCTTCAACTAGACTTTATTTAAAAATATTTGCCGCGTCGTATCGATTATCCAATGCGTTTGACCTTCAGTTTGACCTAACGCGTTGTAGCGCCGCTCAAGAAAAATTGCTTTTCCATCAATATGTTGCAGAATAATTGTGGTGCAACGTGTGCCATATCGTGGATCGGTGATGAAAGGACTGCCTAAAATTTTTTCGCGGCTAAGTCCCACCCCGGTATCTGGTAACTCGTGTTCGGCAGCTGGTGTGGTGTCTTGCAAAATACTAAATAATACTTCCGGCGATGGGGCTGCCACATCGGATAGATGTTGTTCGAGCGCATCGCGCGTGCGCAAGACTTTTGGCCAAGGGGCATCGAGCACCGCGTTAGAGAGTCCAAACGTTCCGTCGGTCAAATACTGAGGGGGGGCAGCACTGCGGTTTGAACAATACCAAAGCCCACGATGATCTCCTACAAGCAAATTAAACCCGTTATAAGAGGCTGAGTCTTGATGCACGGTTTGCGCATAAGTCTGCGCAGTGTCGACTCCTCGGAGATAGTTTTCTGTGAGTAGTCCCCGCGAGGGTGCGTCGGGCTTGCGCGGGCCGGGTTCTCGATAATTGGTCAGCAACGCAATGCGCCCTGAATGTGTCATGCCAAGCCAGGTGCCGCCGGCCTCAAGATCGCGTCCCCCCAGGATATGTGTTGCGTCACTCCAGGGGGCTGCCTCAAGCGTCGGACGGATGTGCAGTTCATCTCGATTCGCTGCAATCACGAGTGGCCAATCAGGCAGGCGATTAAGGGAAAAAATTGCCAGACACATTAAACGACTCGCTGTTTTTTCTTAGGAATGTTGACAAGAATCATTCCGCTCAACACCATCACCGCTCCCCAGACGAACTCTGGGTGAAGGGGGTCATCTAAGATCCATACCCCAAACGTGACGCCCATGAGCGGTGTAAGAAATGTAAAAATGGATACCCGCGACGCAAGATAATGACGTAATAACCAAAACCAAATCAGTAGGCTCATGAAAGCAATCACAACCCCTTGTATCAGAATGCTGCTAATGACGAAGGGGGTCCATATCACGCTAGCTTGCCCAGTCAACGCGCAGGCCACTAGTATGCCGGCCGAGGCGAAAGACAGCTGGTAGAAGGTTGTTTGTGCGGGAGGAATCTTAGCTAATTCAGTACAGCGGATAATGATGGTCGTCGCAGCCCATAACAAACCAGCCCCTAAGCCGAGAAGATCACCCCAGATGGTTGTGAGATTAAAGTGTGACTGGTCAGCCCCTCCAAGAAAGGCGATGGCAATCCCCGTAAAACAAGTCATCACGCCAAACCATTGCAACCAGCTCAGTCGCTCCTCCGGGACCCAGTAGTGCAGACCGAGGGCAGTAAAAATGGGCGTGGTGTATAAAAAAACCACCATATGCGAGGCTGTTGTGCGTGCGAGCCCTTCGCCGATCATCCACCACTCTGCACCAAACAATAGCCCCACCGTGCATCCAGCCACCCAGGGGCCACGCCACAGAGCAAGTGATATTTTTTGATGCCACATGTATAGCGCGAGTAGCACACAGCCGATGCATCCGCGCAAGCCAATGTGCATGGCTGGAGTGAGGTTTTCTGCGGTGAGCTTTAGAAAGATTTGTTGCCCGCCCCACAGCGTGCACAGCAAAACAATACAGGCGAATGCTGTGCCGTCTAACGGTTTGCGGGAGTTGGACATACGTTTCCTTGATGACGACTGATTTTACACATCGCTTGACAGATCCTCGCTGGCGGGACCCATACAGCCTGACTGTTAAACTGCAAGCTACGCAGAACAATCTGGATGTCAATGTTTATGGCCCCCGCACACCCACCCAAAGGCTCGTCGCTCGCCACTTGGCTTAGCTATCTCGAGGCTTTGCACCCCAACGCGATTGATATGGGGCTTGAGCGGGTGCAGCAAGTGGCGCATCGACTCGATCTTCAGGCGCAGGCCGTGAAGATTGTGGTGGGTGGCACAAACGGCAAGGGTTCGACTTGCGCGATGCTAGAGTCAATCTTATTGGCTGCAGGCTATCGTGTTGGGTTGTATACCTCCCCGCATCTGATGACTTTCAATGAGCGTGCACGCCTGAACGGCGAAATTGTCGACGACGCCACGCTTGTCAGCCAATTTGAACGCATCGAAGCCGCGCGTCAGGGTGTTTCCTTGACGTACTTTGAGTTCACCACCCTCGCGGTGATGGCGCTCTTTGCGTCCCAGACGCTTGATGTGTGGGTGCTCGAAGTCGGTCTGGGTGGGCGGTTGGACGCGGTCAATATTGTGGATGCCGATTGCTCGATCGTCACGAGTGTCGATCTCGACCACATGGATTGGCTGGGTGATACGCGCGAAAAAATTGGTTTTGAAAAAGCACACATCTATCGTGCAGGGCGTCCCGCGATATGCAGCGATCCCGCACCGCCTGAGTCGTTGCTGCAGGTCGCCCGAGAGCTCGGTGCCGATTTGTGGCTCTTCGGACGCGATTTCAATTATTCGGGAGACCGCCAACAGTGGGCATTCGCCGGCCGACAGCAACGCCGCAATGCCCTGGCGTACCCTGCCTTGCGAGGCGCTAACCAGTTGTTAAACGCCTCGGCGGCGCTCGCGGCACTTGAATCGTTGCGTGAGCGACTCGCGGTGCCGCAGCAGGCTGTTCGTCAAGGCCTATTACAGGCCTCTTTGCCTGGCCGGTTTCAGATTTTGCCTGGCCAACCCACAATCATCTTAGATGTCGCCCATAACCCCCATGCGGCCGCCGTCTTGGAAAAGAATCTCGGAAATATGGGGTTTCACCCTTACACCTACGCCGTGTTCGGGATGTTGGCAGATAAGGATATCGAAGGTGTCTTGCGGCACATGGCGGGTCGGGTTGATCACTGGTTTTGTGGTGGGCTTCCCGGCGCGCGGGGGGTCAGTGGCCAAGCGTTGGAGGCGCGTGTGCGCCAATATCTGCAGACCTATGATCCGGATGGCGCTAAAAACATACAAGTTTCGGGTTTTGTCAATGTCGAAAAAGCCTACCAAGCGGCCTCCGGTAAGGCGAACCCGGATGATAGAATCGTGGTGTTCGGATCCTTTTTAACCGTTGCCGAGGCGCTTAGTGCGGTCGGACGCGCTTAAAAGAGTCCAATCACTTTTGGTGACTATGTGCGCGATCAGTTTTACGGCCAGGATGTGTGAATAATGGGACTGTTCTCGAGAAAAGATAGTGCCAGTGCCCGCAAACCAGCGGCCAAGCCTCGTCCCTCTGTCACGAGTGAGGCCCAAGCTGCTGAAATGCGCGTTCGTGCGCGTCGCCGTCTTGCCGGCGCGGTGGTGCTTGTCCTGACGGCGGTCATCGTATTGCCGATGCTGCTTGATTCGGAACCTGCGCCTGTTGCCACAAATGTGCCGATTCGTATCCCTGAGCGTCAAGCCCCCTTCGGAGCGAATGCGCCTGAGACGCCTGCGCTTGCTCAGCCCTCCACAGCCGCCGACGCTGCACCAAGCGCACAAGCTAACGCTGCATTGGCGGCCGTTTCGGGCGAACCGAAGCCAGAGCCCAAAGTTGATCCCAAACGCAATGAGCCCCCTGCTCGCGTCGAACCCCCTCAAACATCTGCCCCTGCACTGAGCGCACGCTCAGCAGATGGCGAGCGTGCACTTGCCCTGCTCGAGGGCAGACCCGCCCGCCCTGCCGGCACAAGCGCTGCGCCCGCCGAGGCCTCGACACCTCGTGCGCCCCCCGCTGCCGGTAACTTTGTGGTGCAAGCGATGTCTCTAGATTCCTCAGATGATGCACAGCGCCAACGCGGAAAGCTGCTGGCGTCTGGTGTGAGCAATGCCTTCGTCGATGGGCCCGTGAACGTGAACGGTAATCAGAAGTATCGTGTGCGCGTCGGCCCATTTCCGTCTCGTGATGCAGCGCAGGCTGCTCAGACGCGTTTGCGCACGTTGGGTTACAACGGCGCCTTTATCGCCTCACAGTGACCGGCTTCGATTTCGTACTCATTGCAATACTCGGAATCTCGGCTGTGCTGGGCTTGTTGCGGGGCCTGCTCAAGGAAGTGTTGTCACTTGTAGCCTACGCGTCGGCTTTTCTGGCTGCGATTTGGTGGGGGCCAGATGTAGCTGATTGGGTGCAATCTTGGATCACGCAGTCTTTTTTAAGAATGGCTGTTTCCTACATAGGAATTTTCATTTCAGTGTTGCTCACAATTGGGCTCTTCAACATGACCTTAGGTTCCTTGATCAGCAAAACCGGTTTAACGCCGGCAGATCACGGCTTGGGTGGATTATTTGGTCTGGTGCGCGGTGCGTTGTTCGTATTGATTTTGGTGACGTTGGCAGGCTACACACCGCTTCCTAATGAAACGTGGTGGAAAAATGCGATGTTTTCGGGTCAAGTAGTCGCGACGGTTCAACAAATAAAATTGCGACTGCCCGAGCCAATCGCTGGGTGGTTACCTTACTGAATGCAGTCCTCGTGCTTTACTTTTTCGGTTTAACCGATATCAGGAATTTTCATGTGCGGAATTGTTGGGGTTATTGGTCGCGGGCTCGTTAATCAACTGCTCTACGATAGCCTGTTACTTTTACAGCACCGTGGGCAAGACGCCGCAGGGATTGCGACGTCCAATGGCAATCACTTCAATATGTATAAGGCCCATGGGCTGGTGCGTGATGTGTTTCGTACGCGCAATATGCGCTCTTTGCCCGGCAGCTCCGGCATCGGGCAGGTCCGCTATCCGACCGCCGGCTCGTCTGAAAGTGTTGAGGAAGCACAACCTTTTTACGTTAACGCACCCTTTGGGATTACGTTTGCGCACAATGGCAACTTGACTAACTGGCATGAACTGCGTGAGTCACTCTTTAAAGTTGACCAACGGCACATTAATACGAACTCTGATTCTGAGGTGCTTCTCAATGTACTTGCACACGAGTTGCAACGTGGAGCGAACGGGGTGTCTTTAGATGAAGCTGCGATATTCAAGGCCGTTAAGGCCTTGCACCAACGTGTCAAGGGTGCTTATGCAGTGGTTGCTCAAATTTCTGGATACGGTTTACTTGCTTTTCGTGATCCGCATGGTATTCGACCCTTGTGTTTGGGCCGCTTTGACACGGACCAAGGTCCCGAGTGGATGGTTGCTTCAGAATCAGTGGCACTTGAAGGCTCTGGCTTTCAATTTGTTCGAGATGTCGCCCCAGGCGAGGCGATCTTTATATCGCTAGATGGCAAGCTAAGCAGTGAGCTCTGCGCGGCCTCGGTTGTGCATGCGCCCTGTATTTTCGAATATGTGTATTTCGCCCGACCTGACTCTGTTCTTGATGGCGTCTCTGTGTATGGAGCGCGTCTCAAAATGGGCGAATATTTGGCCGATAAATTAGCGAAGACCTTACGTCTTGGCGACATCGACGTCGTCATGCCGATTCCGGATTCCTCTCGGCCGTCGGCCATGCAATTGGCTGATCGTTTAGGGCTTAACTACCGCGAAGGGCTCATAAAAAATAGGTATGTGGGCAGAACCTTCATCATGCCGGGACAAGCCGTCCGTAAAAAATCCGTACGACAAAAACTTAATACGATCGGTATGGAGTTCAAGGGTAAAAACGTGTTGCTGGTGGACGACTCTATCGTACGCGGCACGACTAGCAGAGAAATCGTCGATATGGCACGTGCTGCAGGTGCTAACAAAGTGTATATGGCGTCTGCCGCTCCGCCGGTGCGCTACCAGAATGTGTACGGCATCGATATGCCGACTCAACAAGAGTTAATTGCAACGGGGCGTGACGAGGCAGAGATCGCACGTATTATTGGCGCGGATGCGCTCGTCTACCAAGACATCGCGTCTATGCAGAAATCGGTCACTGATTTAAATCCTGCGCTGACAAGATTTGATAACTCTTGTTTTACTGGCGAATATATTACCGGAGACATTACGCCTGAGTATTTAGAGCGTTTGGGACGCAGTCGCCATAGCGCTCAAGACGAAGCGAGTGGCCTATTGTTTAATATGGGTTACGCCGCAGAAGACAACTGAGCCGATACGCCGATCCTGTGGCGATTAGCGCGAATAGCGCGAGGCTCCAGTACGCATATTCCAACCCAAATAGCGTAATGCGAGCGTCCATGCAGCTGGCATAGATGCCGAAGAGCCAGGGCAGCGCAGACTCTAGGCCAGTCTTCGTCATAATTTGATCAGCAAGACTTTGAGCGCAAGAGAAATTGTGTGAGGCGACTTGTGCCTGATACACAGCGGCGGTGCCGCCAGCGAGTGAAACAGCAACGATCAAGGCACAGCACACCGTAACTTTCGTGCGTGTGGCTTGTCCACGCGAACCCCAAAAGCCTATGGCCGCAATCAGTAGGTACAACATCCGTTGTGTCACGCACCAGGCGCAGGGTTGCATGTCATAGACGTGCTGAGAAACAAGTGCGATCAATACTGCTAATACGCTGATCGAGGCGATGTAGAGCAAGGCTCGTTGGTCAGGCTGCATTCTTTTGCTCCACGCCCAACACCTCAAGAACAGCGCGTTCGAACTGTCTCTGTGTGCGTGGTTGCGCGAGCGCCTCGCCGCTGATGACGAAGACATCTTCAATGCGATCCCCGAGCGTCATCACCTTGGCAGTCTGTAAGTTGATTGCATAGGACACGAATACTTGTGCGAGATCGCCCAGGAGCCCGGGACGATCGCTTGCAATCACATCCAGGCGCCAGCTTTGACTGCGCTCGTCAGGGTGAAGTTCGACAATTGGGGGAAAGGGGAAGGCTTTAGATAGACGAGAGCCTCGTAAGCCAAAAATATGAGACGAGTTCCTCGTATCCTGAGGTGCATCCAGATGCTGTGTCAGTTCGTGCTCGATAAGTGCTGCGATCGTGCGCAGATCTTCGTTTGTCTCGCTCGGCAACACGACGAAGCTGTCCAGAGCATAGCCGTCGCGTGTGGTGTGGATCCGTGCGTCTTGAATACTAATCAAGCGCTGAGAAAAATAGCTGCAAATGCGAGCAAACAAGTCGGCGACATCTTTTGTGTACACCAGTACCTGAATCCCTTCTGCACCGTCAGTGGGGCGGGCTTTTACGATAGTGTGCGTAGTGCTCACGCGGTGATATAGATGGCGCGTATGCCAAGCGATTTCGCTTGCTTCATGCCGTAAAAAATAGGCGACATCAAGTTGTTTCCAGAAGGCTTCTCGGGTCTCGTCACGTAAACCAGCGAGTCGAATGAGGCCGGCGGCCTCCTCCATGCGCTGACGCAGCACTGAGTTTGCATCGTCGATCGTGCCACTGAAGGTGACGCGGGTCTGGTTATACAGATCTTCGAGCAACTTACCCTTCCAGGCGTTCCATACTTTTGGGCTGGTACCACGGATGTCTGCAACAGTCAGCAGATACAGTGCCGTTAACTGCCTAGGCGTTTCGACGATCGCGGCAAACTCTTTGATGACGTCCGGATCTGACAAGTCTTTTTTCTGCGCGACTTGGGACATCAGCAGGTGGTGCCGTACTAAAAATACAACGAGACGAGTGTCGTCTTTGGACAAATCGTGGTCGCGCGCGAAGCGCTTGGCCTCGTCGGCCCCAAGCGTGGAGTGATCACCGCCCCGTCCTTTTGCAATGTCGTGAAACAAGGCGGCCACGTAAAGCAACCAGTGACGATCAAAACTCGCTGTCAGTCGACTTGCGAGCGGGTACTCTTGTGCGTGTTCTGGCATCGTGAAGCGACGCAGGTTGCGCAACACCGCTAAGGTGTGCTGATCGACCGTATAAACATGAAACAAGTCATGCTGCATTTGACCGACCACACGCCGAAACACCGGGAGGTATCGAGGCAGAATATTTAACATTGTCATACGCCGCATGGCATGCACAATGCCATGCGGTTGCTGCAATATTTGCAAAAACAATGCGCGGTTCGTTTTTGATCGGCGAAACGCTGCATCAATGCGATGGCGAGCATGCCATATGGCACGGAGTGCTTTGCCCGAGAGTTCGGTTAAGTCCGGGTGCTGCTGCATCACCAAGAAGACGCCTAAGAGCTGTTCTGGATGCTGTTCGAATACGTCGTCGTCAATGATGTCTAAGCGATTGCGGTGCGCGACATAGAAGCGATTGATTGGTTTAACTTCATCGTTGTCCTGAGGAAAAAGATTCTCTTCGATGTTTTGAACGAGTAGCGTATTGAGCTGTGTCACCAAACGAGCGGCCCAATAGTAGCGTTGCATCAACATTTCACTCGCGCGTCGCGTCGTGGTGGCCTCAATACCGTAGGCCTGCGCCAGGCCATGTTGCAAGTCAAACAACAGGCGATCTTCACGACGCTTGGCGAGCAGGTGTACTTCAATGCGGACACGTTTGAAGGCCTGTTCGGCACGCCTCAGGTCTCGGGCTTCTGCGGTGGTGAGCAAGCCCGCCCGTGCGATCTGTTGCCAGCTGTTGCCAAACCCTGCTGCGCGCGCCATCCACATGATGACTTGTAGATCCCGTAGCCCACCTGGCGATTCTTTACAGTTTGGCTCTAGGGAGTAGGGGGTATCTTGGTATCGCGCGTGGCGTTGTTGCATCTCGGCGCGCTTGCCGTGAAAAAATACGCGCGGATCTAGATGCTCGGTCATGCGCTGGTGCAGCGCCTGCGTTAACTTACGGCTGCCGGCAATCCATCGCGTTTCAAGTAGAGATGTTTCGACTGTAATGTCGCCACGTGCTTCAGTCACGCATTGGTCGATCGTGCGTACGCTACAGCCTGGTTCGAGACCAATATCCCACATGGCTGCAACCAACGCGCTCAGTGTGGCTTCATCGGTCTCGCTAGGCTCTTGAGGGAGCAAAATAAGTAAATCAACATCTGAGAAAGGATACAGCTCGCCACGACCATAACCCCCTACCGCAGCAAGCGCTGCCCCTTTCGGTAGGGGTAGATGCGCGAGCAGCTCGCGTAAGGCTTGATCTGCGCATTGCCGGAGCGCCGCGAGCAACCGGTCGGCGTGTGGCTTGGTCCGATAAGCTTCGATTGCAGACCGTCTCGCCGCCTGGGCGTTACTGCGAATATTGGAGAGCGTCGTGGAGTCTGTCATCGTATCGATTCGGGCGATGCGTGTTGTGTACGGGTTAGGGTGTCATAAATGCGGGGGGTGCTGGCATGTCAGCTGAGATCGTCATGACTTCGAAGCCGGTGTCGGTCACGAGCACAGTGTGCTCCCACTGCGCTGACAGACTGTGATCGCGTGTGACCACGGTCCAGCCATCAGACAGTTGACGTATCTCACGGCGCCCAGCGTTGATCATCGGTTCAACTGTAAAAATCAATCCAGGCTCAAGCCGTTGCCCCGTGCCTGCTTTGCCATAGTGCAAGATTTGAGGATCTTGGTGAAACACTTTGCCAATCCCATGGCCGCAAAATTCGCGTACGACAGAAAATCCGTTCTGCTCGGCATGATGCTGTATTGCCTGGCCAATGTCGCCGAGCGTTTTACCAGGTTTGACTTGAGCAATTCCCAACCACATGCAGTCAAACGTCACCTCGGTCAGGCGTTTGGCTAGGATCGATGGCTCGCCCACGTAGTACATGCGACTCGTGTCGCCAAACCATTCATCTTTGATGATCGTGACGTCAATATTCAGGACGTCGCCGTTTTTGAGCACCTTGTCTCCGGGGATTCCATGACAGACCTGATGGTTAACGGAGGTGCATATTGCGCCAGGGAAGGGGGGGTAACCGGGTGGAGCGTAGCCAACCGTGGCAGATTTGACGTTGAGCACGTTTGTCAGGAAGTCCAAACACAGTTTATCGAGCTCTCCTGTGGTCACCCCCGGATTGACGTGGGGCGCAATGAAATCGAGCACTTTGGCGGCATCTTTGCATGCGGCACGCATACGGTCTAAATCGGCGGAATTAGTGACTAAACCCATGTTGACTTGAATTGGGAGGGTGAAAGATAGTAGAATTATAGGCTTACCGTGTTTTTTTCATGGTAAAGGGATGTTGTAAACCGCAATGTTGTAAACCGCAATGTTGTAAACCGCAATGTTGCAAATCGCAATATTGTAAATCGCAATGTTGTAAATCGCGTGATGCGCCGCCAGGGTGCCGGCATGACAGCCTTTTTGGCTATCTGCTGGTGCAGGCGTACCACTAGACCTAACCCTCGGAGCTCTTATTATGTCTTTAATGCGTGAAATGTTGGAAGCGGGCGTGCACTTTGGTCACCAGACCCGTTATTGGAATCCCAAGATGGCCCCATTTATTTTCGGTCATCGCAACAAAATTCATATTATCAACCTCGAAAAAACAGTCGCCAACTATTTGGATGCGACTAAGTTTTTACGCCAGATTGCTGCCAAGGGCGGTAATGTTTTGTTTGTGGGCACGAAGCGCGCTGCACGTGAACTCATTGCCTCCGAAGCGCAACGCGCGGGGATGCCGTTTGTTGACAGCCGTTGGCTGGGTGGCATGTTAACGAACTTCAAAACAGTCAAGAGCTCGATCAAGCGCTTGAAAGATATGGAAGTCATGATCGCTGAAGGCGGTACCGAGCGCATGACCAAGAAAGAAGGCCTCATGTTCCAGCGCGAACTCGACAAGCTAAACAAGTCAATTGGTGGCATCAAGGACATGAACGGTTTGCCAAGCGCGATTTTCATGATTGACGTGGGTTATCACAAGATTGCCGTAGCAGAAGCTATTGCACTGGGTATCCCTGTGGTGGCTATCGTGGACACAAACCATTCCCCAGACGGCATCGATTACATCATTCCTGGCAACGACGACTCTGCTAAAGCCATTGCACTTTACGCCAAAGGCGTTGCTGACGCCGTACTCGCCGGCCGTGCCGATAACATAAGCGGCTTGGTTGAAGAGATTGCGCAGGGCGAAGAGTTCATCGAAGTCGATCAGGCGAAAGCCTAACGACCCACCGCGCTCTGCGCGGTTATAGGGCGCCTGTCTACTTTGCCTGACCCTGTGCTTAGCGGCATTAGGGTCGGCTTAATTAATCTGGAGTAATTATGGCTGAAATCACTGCCGCAATGGTTAAAGAACTGCGCGAGAAAACTGACGCGCCAATGATGGAATGTAAGAAAGCGTTGACCGAGGCCGAAGGCGACTTGGCGCGCGCAGAAGAAATCTTGCGCGTCAAACTCGGCAGCAAGGCTAGCAAAGCGGCTGGTCGTGTGACAGCAGAGGGCTTGATTGGCTTGTACATCTCGCCGGACGCTAAGCAAGGCGCGGTTGTGGAAGTCAATTGCGAAACAGACTTTGTTGCAAAAAATGATGATTTCATAGCCTTTGTTGCCAACATCGCGAAACTTGTTGCAACCTCTTCAATCTCCGATGTGGGTGCTTTGTCCGGTGCAGCGTTTGGCGATGGCACAGTTGACTCCGTGCGCACAGCGCTTGTCGGGAAAATTGGTGAGAACATCTCGATCCGTCGTTTTCAACGCTACAACACGGCTAATAAACTAGCTAGTTATGTCCACAGCGGCAGAATTGGTGTGCTAGTAGACTTTGCTGGACCGGATGAAGTCGGCAAGGATTTGGCGATGCACATTGCCGCAACCAAGCCACGTGCGGTCGATGAGACGGGTGTCTCTGAGGCGGACAAGGAAGCCGAGCGCTCAGTTGCGCGCCAAAAGGCGGCCGAGTCGGGTAAGCCTGCCGAAATCGTTGAGAAAATGGTCGCGGGTTCAGTGCAGAAGTTCCTCAAAGAAGTGGCTTTGCTCTCCCAACCCTTCGTAAAAAATGACAAACAGTCTGTGACGCAGATGCTGAAAGAAAAAAATGCATCGATCGCGGGATTCTCATTGTTTGTGGTTGGTGAGGGTATTGAGAAGAAAACCAGCGATTTCGCAGCTGAAGTCGCTGCTGCTGCTGCCGGAAACGCATAATTTTGTACTTTAAGCCGGGCGGTGCAGCAATGCCCGCCCGGCTTTCGTTTACACTTTTGGTCGTGATCAACCCCCCGGAAAATAACGCAAATGACCAGCAGAATGCATAAACGAGTCCTCCTCAAGCTGTCTGGCGAAGCGCTGATGGGTGACGATGCCTTCGGCATCAACCGTGCCACGATTATGCGGATGACTGACGAGGTTGCCGAAGTCGTGGCCATGGGTGTGCAGTTGGCAATCGTTATTGGTGGCGGCAATATCTTCCGTGGCGTGGCGCCAGGCGCTCAGGGCATGGACCGTGCGACGGCCGACTACATGGGGATGATGGCGACGGTGATGAACGCTTTAGCCTTACAAGATGCGTTGAAACACCGAGGCGTTGATGCCCGGGTTCAATCAGCCCTCAATATCGAACAGGTTGTCGAGCCCTACATCCGACCCAAGGCGCTACGCTACCTCGAAGAGGGTAAGGTTGTTGTCTTTGCCGCAGGCACGGGAAACCCGTTTTTTACGACCGACACCGCTGCGGCGCTGCGCGGCGCTGAGATCGGTGCGGAAGTTGTCCTTAAAGCGACGAAAGTCGATGGCATCTACACGGCAGATCCAAAAAAAGATCCCGCCGCAACGCGTTACGCGCGGATCAGTTTTGATGAGGTCATCATGCGTCGCTTAGAAGTGATGGATGCAACGGCTTTTGCCTTGTGTCGTGACCAAAAATTACCGATTAAAGTTTTTTCAATCAATAAGCCAGGTGCGCTTAAACGTGCCGTGAGCGGTGAGGACGAGGGTACTCTCGTCCACGTCTAGAAGGAAAGATGATGAGTGCAGCTGAAATACAGAAATCTGCCGAAACCCGGATGGCCAAGTCACTTGAGACGCTGAAAAGCAATCTTGCGAAAATTCGTACGGGTCGTGCGCACACTGGGATTCTGGATCACGTCCAGGTCGAATACTACGGCTCCCCTGTACCGATTTCTCAGGTTGCAAACGTCACACTGCTGGATGCGCGTACGATTAACGTACAGGTTTGGGAGAAGAACCTTGGCGCGACTGTTGAAAAAGCTATCCGTGATTCCGACTTAGGGTTGAATCCCATCGGGATGGGTGACAGCATTCGTGTCCCGATGCCGGCGCTGACCGAAGAGCGCAGGCGCGATCTCAATAAAGTCGTCAAATCTGAGGGTGAGGACGCTAAGATTGCTGTGCGCAACTTACGTCGCGATGCCAATGATAGCTTCAAGAAGCTTGTGAAGGATAAGGTCATTTCCGAGGATGAAGAGCGTCGTGCGCAAGACACGGTGCAAAAGCTGACAGACCGCTGCGTGACGGAAATTGACAAGTTAGTTATGCAAAAAGAAGCCGAGATCATGACGGTTTAATCCGTCTTCCTTATGGCGATCAGCTCAACCAAAGACGTCCCGAATACTTCGGCAACTCCGGAGCATGTAGCTATTATTATGGATGGCAACGGGCGTTGGGCGTCTCAACGATTTCTTCCCCGTACGGCTGGCCATGCAAAAGGCGTTCAGTCGGTACGCCGTGCCGTCGAGACGTGCGGTAATGCGGGAGTTCGCTACTTAACCCTGTTCGCGTTTAGTTCTGAGAACTGGCGGCGACCTGCCGATGAAGTTTCTTTATTGATGCGTTTGTTCGTGCAAGCGCTTGAGCGAGAGGTATCACGGTTACAAGAGCAAGGCGTGCGTCTGCGTGTCGTGGGTGATCTCAGTCCCTTTGAGCCTAAATTGCAAGAGCTGATTCTGCAGGCGCAGGACAGTACGGCTCAAAATGATGCGTTACACCTCACGATCGCAGCAAACTATGGCGGTCGCTGGGATATCCTGCAGGCGACTCGCCGTATGTTGGCTGCGCACCCAGAGTTGGCTGCTCAACCCGAGCAACTCGATGAGCAGCTACTCGCCAATTACCTTTCGATGGCATGGGCGCCTGAGCCAGACTTGTTTATCCGTACAGGCGGGGAGCAACGGATTTCAAACTTTTTAATATGGCAGCTGGCTTACACCGAGTTGTTTTTTACGGATTGCTACTGGCCTGATTTTGGCGAAACTGAATTACGACAGGCGTTCGATTGGTACAGCACCCGCGAAAGGCGCTTTGGTCGCACCAGTGCGCAGGTGTACGGCGCGGTGAAGACCTAGCCCATGCTCGGACAACGCGTCATCACGGCTGTTGTACTGCTTTGTCTCATCGCGGTGTTCCTGTGGATTCCGTCTGAGTGGCCTTTCCTAATCTTTTTGTCGACGACATGCGCGTTGGCTGCGTGGGAATGGAGTCGTCTGCTCTGGGGAAGGGGAACTAGGATTCCCCAGGTAATGGGCGTGTTGCTGTTCGTCCTGACGATTGTGCAAGCCTGGGCGTGGACACGCTTAGGCTCTGAGGACCAACGTTGGTTGTTATGGTCCACCATCGTGAGTGTCTTTGCTTGGTTTGTGTTCGTTGGTGGCGCACTGTTTCGGGCTCAAACGCAAGTACGCCAAGGCCCGCTGCTCTGGAGTCTATTCGCCGTCACGACGCTTTTTGCGACGTGGGCATGTTTGGCTTGGCTCTTTTTGCATCAAGGCGCTCAGTTCATTCTTACGATGCTGGCGGTGATTTGGATAGCGGACATGGTTGCGTACTTTGTCGGCCGCACGTTGGGTCGTCATAAGCTAGCACCTCGCATCAGTCCAGGAAAAACTATTGAGGGCGCGTTGGCTGGCGTCATTGGGGTTGTAGCCTGGGTAATTGGAACGGCCTTGTATCTACCCAAAAGTTTTGGATTTGAACTCGCGCAGCGTTGGGGTTTGGGAGGCGCTGCGGTATTGGCGGTCTTGTTGGCTGTTTTTTCGATTTGCGGGGACTTGTTCGAGTCACTTCTCAAGAGGCGGGCATCGATGAAGGATTCTAGTAGTCTGCTTCCGGGCCACGGTGGGGTGTACGATCGAATTGATGCGGTCGTGGCAGTGGTGCCTTTGGCCTATCTCTTAATTGGAAATGTGCCGTGGTAGCGCGGGTAACGGTGTTGGGCTCGACTGGCTCAATTGGGCAGAGCACGCTAGATGTGCTGGCTAGGCACCCAGATAAATTTGCGGTGCACGCATTGTCTGCTTACTCTCGGATAGAGTTGTTGGTTGCGCAAGCGCGCTCGACCGCCGCGCGGGTAGTTGTCGTGCCAACGGATGCTGCGGCTCAAGAATTTCGTCGCTTGTGGGGTGCGGGTGTTTTGTCGCCCGAGCTCAGAGTCGGGGCTCAGGCCTTAGCTGAAACGGCGGGTGATGATCAGAGTCAAATCGTAATGGCCGCGATTGTGGGTGCTGCAGGATTGCCAGCGGCTTTGGCCGCTGCGCAAGCAGGTAAGCGGGTACTGCTCGCAAACAAAGAGGCGCTCGTGGCTGCGGGTTCCCTGTTTATGGCGGCCGTTGAGGCAAACGGTGCTGAGTTGTTACCCATTGACAGTGAACACAACGCGATCTTCCAATGCTTACCCCATCATGGGCGTGCGAGTGCGCCCACGCAGCCTGCACCAGGTGTGCGTCGATTAATTCTGACGGCATCGGGCGGTCCTTTTCGTTCAAGACGATGGAAGGACCTGGATGCAGTCACTCCTGAGCAAGCCTGCGCGCACCCTAACTGGAGCATGGGGCGAAAGATCTCTGTTGATTCGGCCACGATGCTCAACAAAGGACTCGAAGTAATCGAGGCGCATTGGCTGTTTGCGATGCCCCCTGAGCAAATTAGCGTTGTGATTCATCCGCAAAGTGTCGTGCATTCGATGGTGGAATATATCGACGGCTCGGTGGTGGCTCAGCTAGGACAGCCCGATATGCGTACACCGATCGCTTACGGACTTGGGTTTCCGGAACGGTTAGCCTCTGGGGTTAGTATGTTGGACCTCTCTGCGTTAGGCCGTCTTGATTTTTCTGAGCCAGATTTAGAACAACTTCCTTGTTTGCGCTTGTCCTTTGAGGCGTTGCGTAGCGGGCAAGTTGCGTGCGTAGCCCTCAATGCAGCGAATGAGATCGCGGTAGAGGCGTTTTTGACTAACAAACTTCCCTACACTCGGATACCATCCGTGATCGAGGGCGTGCTCGAAGAAATGGGTTCTATGCAAAGTGCCGCGATAAGCGGCATTGACGATGTACTAAACTTCGATCTTGAGGCGAGACGCCGCGCGCAACAGATTGTATTTTTACATTCGCATTGATGTTTTTTACTGGTTTAAATGATGCTTGTTACTGTTTTGGCTTTTCTCCTCACGCTCGGCGTACTGATCACTTTCCATGAACTGGGACATTATTGGGTAGCCCGATGGTGCGGGGTGCGTGTTCTCCGGTTTTCGATTGGTTTTGGCCGCGTACTGATAAAACGGGTGGACCGGCATGGCACGGAGTGGGCGTTATCAGCCATTCCTTTGGGCGGCTATGTGAAAATGTTAGACGAGACCAGCTCATCGGACGTGCCTGGCGCGCTTAAGTCAAACGGCACCGCCTCGCGCGAGAGTTTTGCTTCGCAACCGGTGTCACGCCGTTTCGCAATTGTTGCAGCGGGTCCCGTCTTCAATCTTCTGCTAGCAGCCTTGCTGTACGCTTTGCTCAATTTTGTCGGGTCCCAAGAGCCAGCCGCCGTGCTCGCGACCCCTGCGCCCCAGTCGGCGGCGGCTGTCGCTGGCCTGCAACCCGGCGACCGTATCGTTGCGGTGGATGATAGGGCGATCCGATCTTGGTCGGAATTGCGCTGGGCACTGTTACAAAAGCTTGGAGAGAGCGGCGCCATCGATGTCGCGATCGATCAGCGCGGCGCACGCTTAAGCCGCACGCTGCAGATGCCGGCTCTAGCCGATCCCTCTGCAGCCGACCCGCTTCGGTTACTTGGTTTGCGTCTCGCCACAGGTGTTCCGGTTGTACGAGGCGTGGTGCCTGATAGCGTTGGGATGACGGCCGGTTTAAAAATAGGCGATCGGATTTTGTCTGTGCAACAGCGCACGGATCTAGATGTTGGACAACTGATCCAGATCATCCAGCAACATCCAGACAAACCTTTGCAGCTTGAGCTTGAGCGTGATTCAAGAAAATTAAGTATTACTTTGTCTCCAGCGCCCGTTACACAGCCCGATGGGCAGGTGGTTGGGCGCGTTGGTGTCCAGCTCGGGGGTGATCCAGAGATGGTGATGGTCAGCTACGGCCCGCTGGATAGCCTTGTCAATGGCGTCGTCAAAACCTTTGATACGGCTTGGTTTTCCTTACGTATGATGGGCAAAATGATCTTGGGCGAGGTGTCCGTTAAGAACATCAGCGGTCCCGTCACAATCGCCGATTATGCTGGTCAATCTGCGAAAATCGGTTGGGTTGCATTTGTGGGTTATTTGGCGCTGGTGAGTGTCAGTCTGGGTGTGCTGAACCTGCTGCCAATCCCGATGCTAGACGGTGGGCATCTGCTGTACTATCTCATAGAGATTGTACGTGGAAGTCCGCTCCCCGAGCGTGTGCTGGAGTGGGGTCAGAGGATCGGGTTGGGCCTCTTGTCAGCGCTCATGGTGCTTGCGTTGTTTAACGACTCGATGAGGTACTTGACGCAGTGGCTGACGCCGTAATGCGCGTATGTCAATCGTGTTAGAGATGAATTGAATTTCAAGGATTAGTCAGGATGTCCGCTAGCTTGTTGTGTTTGTTGGGTCAGTGCTCTGATCGTGTGGCGACGTCCTTACGTCGAGGACTCGTTGGGATGTTGTTGGTGGTGGGCTTGCTCGCCGTTTCTCAGGTTGCCCAGGCGTTTGATCCGTTTGTGGTGAGCGATATTCGGGTAGATGGTATGCAGCGCACTGAACCCGGTTCGGTTTTTGCGCGCCTGCCTTTTAAAGTGGGGCAGCGTTTCACCGAGGAACTCGCAACGGAGTCCGTGCGCAAGCTTTTCGAGACTGGGCTCTATTCCGATGTGCGGATTCAGACGGCTGGGCGTGTGGTGATCGTACAAGTGCAAGAACGGCCCACGATCGCTTCGATCTCCTTTTCGGGGATGCGAGAATTCGAACCCAAGAACATGATTGATAGCTTCAAACAGGTTGGTTTTGGAGAGGGGCGTGTGTTTGACCAATCGATGTTGGATCAAGCCCAATTTGAGCTCAAACAGCAGTATTTGGCCAAGGGCAAATACGCAGTAGAAATATCTCCCACCGTGACGCCGTTGCCACGTAATCGCGTCGGAATTAACTTCGACTTATTTGAAGGCAGTGTGGCGCGAATTAAAGAAATCTCCTTCGTAGGGAATAAGGATTTTTCTGAAAGTACCTTGCGTGGCCTCTTCGCGTTGACAACGCCAGGGTGGTTGACCTGGTATACCGATGCGGATAAATACTCGCGCGAGAAGCTTGAAAGAGACATCGAAGAGCTGAAGTCTTTCTATCTGAATCTCGGCTATCTTGAGTTCAAGGTAGAGCCTCCACAAGTCACGATATCTTCCGATCGCAAAGACATCTTCATTACGCTTACGATCAACGAAGGTAAGCCGTATAAAGTCACGAGTGTCAAACTCGCTGGCGAGTTGCTTGGGCTGGACGCTGAAATTAGCCAGCTCGTGCAGCTTAAGGAAGGTGCACTGTTTTCTGGCGCAAAGACAAATGCTACCGCTAAGGCGATTTCGGACTACCTTGGCGGGTTAGGTTATGCCTTCGCTAACGTGAACCCCAATCCGGTATTGGATCGTGAGAACAATACGGCCGAAGTGACTTTTTATGTTGATCCCAGCCGTCGGGTCTATGTGCGACGGATTCAGGTCAGTGGTAACCATCGCACCAAAGACGAAGTGGTTCGCAGAGAAATCCGTCAGGTCGAAGCTGCATGGTATGACTCAGGCAAAATCAAGCTGTCGAGAGACCGCCTAGATCGACTGGGTTATTTCAAAGATGTAAAAGTGTCGACCGAACCGGTGCCCGGCGCGCCTGATCAAATCGACGTCAGCGTCGTGGTAGCTGAAAAGCCTACCGGAATGATTAACGTGGGTGTGGGCTACGGCCAGGCTGAAGGCGTTATTTTGAATGCTGGTATTTCCGAAGAAAACGTATTTGGTAGTGGCACAAACCTGACGCTCAACGTCAATACCAGTCAGTACAACAGGACCGCCGTGCTCGCGCACACCGATCCGTACTTTACAAACGACGGCATTAGTCGGACGAGCTCTATCTATTACCGGACCGTCACGCCCTATGCAAACAACCCAGGTATGTTTCAGGTGACAACGGCTGGTTTAGGCTTGAACTTTGGCGTCCCGATCACAGAGTTTGATCGTATTTTTGCTGGTGTCAGTCTTGAGCGCAATACGATTGGTCTGTATTCCAACTCGCCGATTGCGTTTCGTGAGTATGTGCGTGATTATGGTGAAACAACAACGGCTGCTATCCTAAATACCGGCTGGGCTAAAGATACTCGGGATAGCGCCCTCGCGCCGACGAAAGGATCGTTTACGCGACTCAAAGCAGACGTGGGCACGGGCAATCTTGAGTATTATTTGTTGGGTGCACAGCAGCAGTTGTTTTTGCCCTTGTCGCGTGATTACACTATCGCATTTAATGCGATGTTTGATTACGGTAAGAGCTACAGCGATTTATCGTATCCAATCATTAAAAACGTTTATGCGGGCGGTATTGGTACCGTTCGTGGTTATTCGCAAAGCTCGCTCGGTCCCATTGACCCGCTCACCGGGACATATCTAGGTGGCTCCAAGCGTGTGGTGGGCAACGTTCAGCTTTACCTGCCGTTCCCCGGGACGCAACGAGACCGTAGCTTGCGTTGGTATGTCTTTGGTGATGGCGGCCAAGTCTTTGGCACCGATGGCTTTGGTAATGACACGTCAATCAATTGGAGCCAGTTGCGTTATTCGGCGGGTATAGGATTGTCGTGGATTTCACCAATCGGTCCGTTACAGTTATCCCTCGCAAAAGCACTAAATGCCCAGTCTGGCGATAAAACGCAGGTGTTTCAATTCCAGATTGGTACTGGATTTTAGATCGGGTTGATGTTTTTAAACGGCACAATGCCAACTTGCAATTTTGTTTACTGTGGAAATTGAATCATGTCTGTAAAAAATATTTCGAATGCTCAGATTGCAACACAAGCGCACGCTCGTGGCAGACGACTGTTTTGGTTGTTGAGTGTCGGAGTGCTGATCCTTGGGGTGCTATTCAGCGCCATGGCGCAAGCGCAAGGCTCGAAAATCGGCTTCGTGAATACCGAACGAATTTTGCGTGATTCCAGTCCGGCGAAGGCCGCGCAGACCAAAATCGAGGCTGAATTCAAGAAGCGCGAAGATGAGCTGCAGAAACTTGCCACAAACCTTCGGAGCCTTGCTCAAAAATTTGAGAAGGACGCGCCCGTTCTGTCTGAATCAGACCGCAACAAGCGCCAGCGTGAGTTAGCCAACATCGATGCGGACATTCAGCGCAAACGCCGAGAGTTTCAAGAAGACTTTAATCGTCGTCGTAACGAAGAGTTCGCAACGATTGTGGAAAAGGCTAACGCCGCCATCAAACGTCTTGCTGAGCAAGAAAATTATGATGTGATTTTGCAGGATGCCGTGACAGTTAACCCTCGTATCGACATTACCGATAAAGTCATTCAGGCTCTCGGTAAGTAATCAAAGGGCTTAAGCATGCCGGTATTGCTAGACGCGAATCGAGCACCTCCTTTATCGGCTTTGCTACGCGCAATCCCAGGCGGTTTAGTGCAAAGCGTCGTGGTCGGCACAGCTCAAGATGCAGATCCAGGCATCGCGGGGCTCGGAGCGCTTTCTAGCGCCGGCCCATCGGAAATCTCCTTCATTGTGCATGCGAAGTATCTTGAGCACCTAGCGCAGACCAAGGCGTGTGCGGTGATTGTTCTACCTGAGATCGAAGCGCACCTCGCAAGCCAATCGCCGCCACCCGCCTTCGCGCGTGTCGTGTGCAAACATCCTTATCTTCTTTATGCTCGTATCGCTCAATGGTTTGAGTGGGCGATACAGCCACCGCGCGAGCCCATCGTTCATCCGAGTGCAGTCGTTGACTCCACAGCGACTCTTGGTGCTGGCGTCACGATTGGTGCAAATGCTGTGGTGGGGGCTCGCTGTCAGATCGGTGCCATGACCTACATTGGCCCAGGCTGTGTTCTGGGCGACGATGTGTCGATTGGTGCGTCAGGTCGGCTTCATGCGCACGTATCGATTTACTCGGGTGTTCAAATTGGTGCGCGTGCGATTTTGCACAGCGGTGTTGTGATTGGTGCCGATGGCTTTGGCTTTGCACCCGATCCAAGCTTGGCAAAAGGCGCATGGGGAAAAATCCCTCAATTAGGTGGCGTGCTGATTGGTAATGACGTCGAAGTGGGTGCCAACACAACCATTGATCGTGGCGCACTTGAAAACACTGTGATCGACGACGGTGTCAAAATTGATAACCTCGTGATGGTAGCGCACAATGTGCATATCGGTGCACATACGGCTATCGCCGCTTGTGCTGCGATAGCAGGTTCGGCTGTCATCGGCGCTCGCTGCACGATTGGTGGGGCAGCGGGAGTCGCTGGGCACCTCACGATCGTTGATGACGTGCACGTTTCTGGCGGCACCGGTATTACGAGCAACGTATCAAAGCCTGGTCGGTACACGGGTGTGTTTCCCTTCGGTGAGCATTCCGAATGGCAGCGTAATGCGGCAGTAGTTGCGCAACTCTGGAGTGTTCGTAAGCGTCTGCGTGCGCTTGAGCGTGAATAGGGTTGCCTACCATTAATCGCGATAGCCTTTGGTTGTCGCTCTCTTAAAGCATTGAATCAACATGGCGATACAGCTCGATATTAAAGAGATCCTCGATCGGATTCCCCACAGGTACCCGATGTTATTGATCGATCGGGTTCTTGATATGGTGCCTGGCAAGTCGATTAAGGCGCTTAAGAATGTGTCGATCAATGAGCCCTTCTTTATGGGGCATTTTCCCCATCATCCCGTGATGCCTGGTGTGTTAATTCTTGAGGCGATGGCGCAAGCAGCGGCGATTTTTTCTTTTGCAGAGGAAACGGGCTTAAAGCCGGTGGATGGTGAGGCTGTGTATTACTTCGTCGGTATTGACGGAGCGCGTTTCCGCAAGCCGGTATTGCCCGGCGATCAACTTATTATCGAAGTCGAGGCCGAGCGATTAGGGCGTACGATCTGCAAGTATCAAAGTAAGGCGTTTGTCGACGGTGTTGTGGTGGCCGAGGCAAAACTTATGTGTGCGATCAGACCACTGGAAAAATAATGTCTGCCCAAATACATCCTACAGCTTTGGTCGATCCGCAGGCGAACCTTCATCCATCGGTGAGTGTTGGTGCCTATTCCATTATTGGTCCGCATGTCGTGATAGGTGCGAACACGGTTGTTGGATCGCATTGTGTAATTGATGGGCACACCACGATTGGTTGTGATAATCATTTTTATCGGTTTTGTTCGGTCGGAGGCATGCCTCAGGACAAAAAATACGCTGGTGAACCGACAAAGCTCGAGATCGGCGATAGGAACATGTTTCGCGAATACATCACGATCAATACGGGCACGATTCAAGATGTGGGTGTGACACGCTTGGGCTCGGATAACTGGGTGATGGCCTATGTGCACGTTGCCCACGATTGTCAGGTGGGCAGTCATGTGATTTTGGCGAACGGTGTGCAAATGGGCGGCCATGTTCACATCGGAGACTGGGCGATCGTTGGCGGCTTGGCGGCAGTCCATCAATTTGGGCGTATTGGTGCGCATAGCATGACGGGCGGGCAGAGTGCGCTGCACATGGACATACCGCCGTACGTGATGGGTTCTGGCAATCCGTGCGTGCCCGTTGGGATTAACGCAGAGGGCCTTAAGCGAAGAGGCTTCTCGCCAGAAGCAATATCAGCGTTACGCGACGCCTACAAGATCATCTATCGCCGTGGTCTATCGCTTAACGATGCTTGCCAAGAGTTGCGGGCTCGGCAGCAAAGTGAGCCTGCGGTCGCCGAGGCGATCGAGCCCTTGCTGGCCTTTATCGCTGCAAGCGCACGAGGCATTATCCGTCCATGACTTGGCGACTAGGGCTGGTTGCTGGTGAACCCTCTGGGGATCTGATTGCCGCTCGAGTCCTCACTGGTTTGTCGCAGCGCGATCCTGGGCTAAGAGCTGAGGGTATAGGCGGGCCAAATCTCGGTGCGCAGGGAATGGATATTTGGCATCCGATGCATGCGCTAACGGTATTCGGGTATGTTGATGCGTTGAAGCGTTTGCCATCGCTGTTTCGAATTTATCATGACGTAAAGTCTCGATGGCTGCGCGAACCTCCAAAGTTGTTTCTTGGTGTGGATGCCCCCGATTTTAATTTCAGACTAGAGCATCGACTCAAGCGCGCAGGTATCCCAACCGTTCATTTTGTAAGTCCCTCTATTTGGGCCTGGCGCTACGAGCGCATTCGGCATATTCGTGAGTCGGTGTCACACATGCTTGTTCTCTTTCCGTTTGAGGAAGCGATCTACCGTAAGGAAGGCATTCCCGTGACGTATGTTGGCCATCCGCTCGCGGATGCCATACCGCTCAGCCCGGATCGCGCTGCCGCCAGAATACGTTTAGGGCTTTCCGAAACCTCACGCGTGATCGCGATTTTGCCGGGGAGTCGCTCCTCCGAGGTTCGATTGATTGCACCGAGGTTCCTGCAGGCTGCGCAGCAAATGCAGCAACGTGATCCATCCTTACACTTTATCGTGCCAATGGTGAATCAAGATCGAAAGAAAGAGTTTGAGGCCGCGCTTGCACTGTGCCCAGTTAAACATCTGCAGATATTACTGTCGTCAACCCAAACGGGTGTGCAGACAGATCCGGTCGCTTGGGTTGCGCTTGAGGCCTGTGATGCAGCATTGGTTGCAAGCGGTACCGCAACACTTGAGACTGCTTTATTTAAGCGTCCGATGGTGATCTCCTATGCGGTATCGCCGATGATTCGTCGTGTCATGGGTTGGAAGTCTGGCCAACAGCGACCTTATCTACCCTGGGTCGGACTGCCGAATATTTTACTGAACGATTTTGTCGTGCCTGAGCTCATACAGGAAGATGCGACGCCCGAGAAATTATCGAGCGCGATGTGGGAGTTGTTAGATAGCCCATCTCGGTGTGAGCAAATGCAGAACCGATTTACTGAAATGCATCACACCTTGAAGCGCGATACGCCGAGTCGTGTCGCACAGGCGCTGGAGCGAATCGTTCATGACGGGCGCTAAGCTAGCCTCGGCTCGCGCAAAAGATCGCGACGTGCAGCATACAGATTTGTTTGCAAGTGATGTGGCGAACTTCAAGTATTGCGCAGGAGTAGATGAGGCGGGGCGGGGTCCATTGGCCGGTGATGTGTACGCCGCTGCTGTCATCCTTGATCCTGCAAAGCCCATTGCTGGACTGGCTGACTCTAAGATTCTGTCGGAATCTAGGCGCGATGCGCTTGCCCTCGACATTAAGAAGCACGCAATTGCCTGGTGTGTGGCGAGTGCAAGTGTGGAGGAGATCGACCGCTTGAATATTCTGCAGGCGACGATGCTTGCGATGCAACGCGCAATTCAAGGCCTGGAGGTTGTGCCAGATCTTGCTTGGGTCGACGGTAATCGCGCACCGGTGTTGAACTGTGTCGTTAAAACGATTGTTAAAGGCGATGCGCTAGTGCCGGCAATTTCTGCGGCATCGATCTTAGCGAAGACCACTCGGGATCAAACACTCTTAATTCTGCACGCGCTGTATCCCCAGTATGCATTTGATCAGCATAAGGGATATGGTACGGCTTTACACATGGAGCGCTTGCGCGAGCACGGGCCCTGTCCGGCGCACCGGCGCAGTTTTGCACCTGTACGTGTTTTATTGGATCCGCAATGAAAAGTATTGAGTCGCGCTCGAACCCTTTATACAAGCAATTGTTTAAGTGGCAGTCGAGTGCAGGGCGTCGAGACGAACCAATCCTTTTGGAAGGTGTTCACTTGTGCGAGGCATTTCTTGCACTCGGACGACAGCCCCAGTACGCTTTATTCGATCAGGCGCGCATCGATGAACCTCAACTCGTCCGCTTGATCGATAAGTTATCAGAAGAAGTTTGTTGCACGTTATCCGGAAGTCTGTTGGGTAACTTGTCGAACGTCGACACGGACCAAGGCGTATTGTTCGTCGTCAAGCCATCGAGTCCGCCGTTGCCTGAACAGTTAGCGGGCAATATGCTTTGGCTTGATCGTGTACAAGATCCGGGTAACGTCGGCACGCTACTTAGAACGGCTGCTGCGGCGGGTATTGTTCGTGTGCTGGCCTCAACGGGTACGGCGTCATTGTGGTCGCCTAAGGTGCTACGTAGTGCACAGGGGGTGCATTTTGGATTGCGCTTACATGAGCATGTTGACTTAGTGGCTGCTACGCGCAGCTTGACCGTTCCTTTGATCGTAACGACGCTGCGCGATGCGAGTGATCTCTTTGATACCAAGTTGCCGCCACACGCTGCGTGGGTATTTGGGCATGAAGGGCAAGGCGTGAGCCAGTCACTGATTGACTTGGCTGCGCTGCGCTTAAAAGTCGACCATGCGCCCTCAGTCGAATCTTTAAATATCACTGCGGCCGCGGCGGTCTGCCTCTTTGAGCAGCGTCGGCAACAGCGTTCAACGCACTAGAAGGCAGAATGGCGATCCAAGCCGACTTCTTGTAATACGGTGGTTGAAATCTCTTCGATGGACTTTGTCGTCGTTGAGAGCATCGGGATGCTTTCTCTGCGCATCAGACGTTCAGCTTCTGCGACTTCGTGGCGACATTGTGGCAAAGAAGCATACTGGCTGTCTGGTCGGCGTTCGTGTCTGACTTCCGTGAGTCGCTCGGGCTGAATCGTTAGACCGAACAGCTTGGCACGATGGGGCATGATCGTTTTTGGTAATGCCCCACGGTCAAAGTCTTCCGGTATGAGCGGAAAATTAGCAGCCTTGACACCGTATTGCATCGCTAGGTACAGGCTCGTCGGTGTCTTTCCGCAGCGAGACACGCCAATTAAGATGACGTCTGCTTGGGCGAGTCCTGAGACGAACTGGCCGTCATCGTGCGCTAAGCTAAAGTTAATGGCTTCGATGCGGTTTCGGTACTGCAGCGAGCTAACTGCTTTATGCGACTTACCGATAGAGTGGCTCGATTTCATTCCGAGGTTTTGCTCAAGTGGCTCGACAAATGCCCCAAATAAATCCAGAAAAAGTGCATTGGCGAGCTTGACACGCGACAGCACGTCAGCATTCACAAGCGTTGTAAAGACGATGGGCGGGTTGCCTTGATCGGTGGCACAGCGATTAATACGTTGTACGACCGTATCCGCCTTCTCGACCGTGTCAATAAACGGAACGCGCACTTGTTTGAAGGTCACCGACTCAAACTGTGACAGCACAGAGTGACTGAATGTCTCAGCCGTAATACCCGTGCCGTCCGAGATGATGAAAACGGTTCGTTCAGTGGCTGGCGTGGTCATATTAAGTATCCGTTCCAAGGTTCCACAAGAGTATAATGCACCGCAGCAATGTGCCTTGAAAAGTCACTGAAGAAAAGTCACTGAAGAACAGTCACCGCAGAAAACTCACCGCAGAAACGTAATTCTCTGCACATCGAGGGTGGTAGGCCAGTTTGGTTAGCGTGTGTCGCACATTAACCAAACTCGCTTTCTTATATCGTTAAAGGTGACTTTCATGTCGTATGTCGTTTCATTCGAGCAGCTCCGCATGACGGACGTTGACTCAGTTGGGGGAAAAAACGCCTCTTTAGGCGAAATGATTAGCCAGCTTGCAGATGCGGGCGTTCGAGTTCCTGGTGGTTTTGCGACGACGGCGCAGGCATTTCGCGATTTCCTTTCCGGTACGGGACTGGATACGCGTATTGCTGATCGTCTCAAAACATTGAATCCGGATGATGTGCGCGAGCTTGCGTTGGCGGGCGCACAAATTCGACAGTGGATTGTTGAAGCACCTCTGCCCAAGCAGTTGCACGATGACATTGCGTCTGCATTTGCGCAGCTTGATTCTGACGGAAAAGGCTCGTTTGCGGTGCGTTCGTCCGCCACGGCAGAAGACTTGCCGGACGCGTCGTTCGCAGGTCAGCAAGAAACTTTCTTGAACGTAGTGGGCTTCGACGACGTGATCGATAAGATCCGTCATGTGTTTGCATCGCTTTATAACGATCGCGCAATTTCGTATCGCGTGCATAAAGGCTACGCGCATGCCGACGTCGCACTTTCGGCAGGTATTCAGCGGATGGTACGTTCTGATAAGGGCAGTGCAGGGGTGGTCTTCACGCTTGACACGGAGTCTGGCTTTGCCGAGGTTGTGTTCATTACGTCATCTTATGGGCTCGGTGAGACTGTCGTGCAAGGCGCGGTGAACCCCGATGAGTTCTATGTATTTAAGCCGACTTTGGCTGACGGAAAATCTCCGATTGTTAGTCGACGCATCGGCTCCAAACTCTTGAAGATGGAGTTTGACAAAGACCGGACAGAGGGCAGGGCCGTGCGCACGGTCGATGTACCCGTGTCAGAGCGCAATCGCTTTTCGCTGACTGACGCTGAGGTCATTGAGCTCGCGAAATATGCGGTCATTATCGAACAGCATTATCAACGGCCTATGGATATCGAATGGGGTCGCGACGGAATCGACGGAAAAATATACATTCTGCAAGCGCGTCCTGAAACAGTGAAGTCGCAAGAAGGTCATAGCGACGTGCAACAGCGCTATAAGCTGAAGGCGACGGGCGATGTGCTCGTGACGGGCCGTGCGATTGGACAAAAGATTGGTGCGGGTCCCGTGCGCGTGGTGGGCGATATTTCCGACATGGATAAGGTCCAGGCGGGGGATGTCTTAGTGACCGACATGACCGATCCAAACTGGGAACCCGTTATGAAGCGTGCCGCGGCAATCGTGACGAATCGTGGTGGTCGGACCTGCCATGCTGCAATTATTGCGCGCGAGCTGGGCATTCCGGCTGTGGTGGGTTGTGGTGACGCTACTAATCGGCTTAAAGATGGACATCAAGTGACGGTATCTTGCGCTGAGGGCGATGAAGGTCGGATCTACGACGGCTTAATTGAGACCGAGATTGAAGAAGTCCAGCGCGGTGCGATGCCTGATATCGGTCTTAAAGTGATGATGAATGTGGGGAACCCCCAGCTGGCTTTTGATTTTTCATTTATCCCGAATCACGGTGTTGGACTTGCACGTCTCGAGTTCATTATCAATAACAATATCGGTATTCATCCTAAGGCGGTGCTTGACTATCCCAACGTGGATGCTGAATTGAAGGTGGCGGTCGAGTCTGCCGCACGTGGGTACGCAAGCCCGCGGGCATTCTTTGTGGATAAGCTAGCCGACGGTATTGCAACGATCGGTGCGGCGTTTTATCCAAAGTCGGTCATTGTTCGCTTGTCAGACTTTAAATCGAACGAATACCGCAAACTTGTTGGTGGCTCACGCTACGAGCCTGAGGAAGAGAATCCGATGTTAGGTTTTCGCGGTGCCTCTCGCTACATATCTGCGGATTTTGCAGAGTGCTTCAAAATGGAATGCGAGGCATTAAAGCGCGTACGCAACGATATGGGGCTGACTAACGTTGAAATCATGGTCCCCTTTGTTCGTACCGTGCAGCAAGCTAAGCGCGTGGTGGATTTATTGGCCGACCATGGTTTGGTTCGCGGAGAAAATGGTTTGCGTCTCATCATGATGTGTGAAGTGCCGTCAAATGCCATCTTGGCTGAGCAGTTTCTTGAGCATTTTGACGGATTTTCGATTGGTTCGAATGATCTAACGCAATTGACCTTAGGGCTTGATCGGGATTCCGGCATGGAACTTTTAGCGGCAGACTTCGACGAGCGCGATGATGCAGTCAAGTTTATGTTGAGTCGCGCCATTAATGCGTGTTTGAAAGCCCGTAAGTACGTGGGTATTTGTGGGCAAGGGCCAAGTGATCACGCGGACTTCGCCTTATGGCTGCGTGATCAAGGCATCCTTTCCATGTCACTTAACCCCGACACGGTCGTCGATACCTGGAAAAAGCTTGCAAACTAATAAAACCAAATGAGTTGTTCGTCATAAAAATGGGGTCGATGACCCCATTTTTTAGTCTCGATTTCGGGTGTCATGCTTCATTAGGCGTTCTTTTTCGCGCGCCCAGTCTTTTTCTTGGGAGGCGTCGCGCTTATCGTGAAGTTTTTTGCCCTTTCCTAGTCCAAAATCAAGCTTGATGCGGCCATTTTTGTAGTGCAAGTTGATGGGGACGAGGGCGTAGCCACGCTGCTCAACTTTACCGATCAACTTGCTGATTTCTTCGGCCTTAAGCAGCAGTTTCCGCGTCCGGGTCGAGTTTGGCAGGACATGTGTCGAGACGGAGTGCAAAGGGCTGATGTGCATGCCTAAGAGCCATAATTCCGCCTCAAGAATTACGACATAGCTTTCCTTAAGTTGGGCTCGTCCCTCCCGGATCGCCTTCACTTCCCAGCCTTCCAGGACTAAACCCGCCTCAAAGCGCTCTTCGATCAAAAAGTCATGAAACGCTTTGCGGTTTTCGATAATGCTCATTATTTAGACTATTTGGCCTATAAGGCCAACCTACTTTGTGAAGCTGGGTCCTAGAGTTTAACCTGTGCTGCAGTAGGGCAGATATCTAGGTAAAATCCGAGCTGATTTTGAAAAAATGATCCGTGTTGTGATGCGGGCCGACCACAACTCTAATAGATTCGTATCAGATACTCCACGTTGCCATGGTTTTCTCTTCTCTGGTATTTCTGTATCTGTTTCTTCCCTGTAGCCTGATCCTCTACTATTTTTTAGGCTCTAAGTTTCGCCACGCAATTGCTGCGGATGGCACGACGGATCCTGGCGCTCCGAGCGAGGCGCAAAACTACATTTTGATTGCCGTCAGTTTGTTTTTTTATGCTTGGGGAGAGCCGATTTGGGTCACTCTTCTTGTTCTCACGGCGGCCGTTGATTGGGTCGCGGCACTTTGGATGGAGCGTACGCGGGGTACGAACGGACCAAAGTTTGCGCTTGCGCTGTCGCTCGTCTCTAATTTGTCTCTTCTTGGCGTTTTTAAGTACAGTGATTTTTTTGTAGAAAATGTAAACACGACGCTCGGTGCTTCGTTTAATTTGCCTGGGTATGCGTTGCCGATCGGTATTTCGTTTTATGTGTTCCAAACCCTATCCTACTCGGTTGATGTCTACCGAGGCGACGTGAGAGCGCAACGCCGCTTCATGGATTTCTTGCTGTACGTTAGCCTCTTTCCGCAGCTTGTGGCGGGTCCGATTGTTCGGTATGTCCATATCGCGGCAGAGATCCGTGGCCGTAGGCATTCATGGGAGCTATTTAGTCGCGGCCTGCATCGCCTGTGCGTAGGACTATTTAAAAAGGTGTTCATCGCGAACGTGGCAGGAGAATGGGCGCAGCGAACCATGGGTGGGGATCTGACCGCGCTGTCTACCGGCGATGCCTGGTTAGGTTTAGCGATGTTCACTTTACAGATCTATTTCGACTTTTCTGCATACTCTGATATGGCGATTGGGTTGGGCATGATGTTTGGTTTTCATTTTAATGAGAACTTTAACTACCCCTATATTTCGAAATCAGTCACAGAGTTTTGGAGGCGCTGGCACATATCGCTCAGTACCTTCTTTAGAGACTATGTATATATCCCACTGGGCGGCGGCAGGCATCGTCCGTTTAGAAACCTATTCATTGTGTGGGCGTTAACGGGATTTTGGCATGGGGCCAGTTGGAACTTCATGTTGTGGGGGCTGTATTTTGGGGTGTGGATTTCAATCGAACGTATCTTTTTAGGCCGTCTGCTTGAGAAACTCCCCGCGCTATTCGGTCATGTCTATTTACTTTTTATTGTGACCGTGGGTTGGGGGTTGTTTTATTTCACCGATTTGCAACAGTTAGCCACATTCCTGAGAATTTTGTTCGTGCTAGATGAGGTTCCCTTGCTTGGTGAGCAAACGCTTTCTGATTTACAGGCGCACTCACTTTGGATACCGCTCGCGCTGGTTGCGTGCACGCCTGTGGCGCCCTGGCTTGCTGCGCGTGCGATGCGCGTGCGTGTTGTGCGCTTGGTGGCGGGCTGGCGCCCGATTGTGACGTTAGGCGTCGATGTTGTCTTGTTGCTGTCGTGCACAGCTTTACTTGTCGGGCAGAGCTATAACCCGTTTTTATACTTCCGTTTTTGATGAAACAGTCGACGCAACACGCTAGCGGTCAAGTTCCATACGCGAGTCGATGGGCGCGAATCCTGCACGGCATGCTGATTTGTCTATTGTTGGTAGGGTTAGGCATTATTTTTATTGCCGAATATGAATCACGGCAAACAGTATCTACAACGGAGAATCGTCGTTTGGCTGCCTGGCCGGAGCTGACGCGAGTCAGTTTGCTCGACGGCAGCTTTGCTCGGGCTGTGGAGTTATACGTGGCCGACCACTTTCCGTTGCGCGAAACCTTCACCGAAATTGCTTCCCTTGTGAAGACCAGCCGTGGATTGATTTCGGATGGTCGAATCGTTCAGGTTAGAGGTGGTGAAGCGGGCTTTGAGGACGTCAATAGCTGGGCTAAGCCACAAGCTTCGTTCGTGCAGGAGAATCCGACGAAAGAAGGCACGGTCGACACAGAGATCACATTGGTCACGCCAGGCCTCGATCGCGATCCGAACGGCATATCGGAGGTTTCCGAGCGCTCTGGCGTCACACCCGATCCTGCGAGGGCGGATACGTCCCGGCCTACTTTAGAACTGACACAACCTGATACGGTTGCGCAAGCCGCGCCCAGTGAAGCGGCAACCCGAACGTTAGAAAGCGATACCGATCCCAAACCTGAGCCAAAGCCTGAGCTCAAACCTGAGCCAAAGCCTGAACCAAAGCCTGAACCAAAGCCTGAACCAAAGCCTGAGCCAAAGCCAACACACAAAGCAGTGGAGCCGAGTTCACCTGTGCCGGCTGCAGGCGGCACTAAACCGTTAAATGTTGTGGGCGGGGTGCTCCTGCATGAAGGTCAGGCATTATTCATGTTCGGAGGGACGGACAAGGCCGCGCAGGGCTATGCGAACGCGGTGAATACATGGGTAGATTTGGTCGCAAAGCCCCATGACATGCAGAGTGTCAGCGTGGTGGTCACTCCCACTAGCAGCCACTTTTATCTACCCACTGCGGCCCGTGCACGCACGACTTCTGAAGCGCGTAATTTGGAAGCGATGAAAGCAGCGCTGAATCCCGAGGTTCGTTTTGCAGAGGTGATTCCTGTTATGCAAAACCATACATCCGAGCCGATGTTCTTTAAGTCTGATCATCATTGGACTGGGTTGGGAGCGTATTACGCGTATCGCGCTTGGGCAAATGTCATGGGCATCACACCGCTTGAATTATCCGCCTTTGATAAGCGAACTGTTGCAGGCGTCGCAGGTTCCTTTTGGAGCCTGACACAAGCACCTGAGCTGAGACAGGCTGATAAAGTATCTGACTATTATGTCCCGACGACAGTTTCAGTTAAGAGCATACAGTATGTTGGTCCGGAGCAAAAAACTCCGGCGCCGCACGAGTTCTTTGCTGAAAAGAGTCGCGGATATATCGTCTTTCTGGGTGGCGACGTACCGCTGCTTGTGGGCACGACCAATGCTGGCACCGGAAGAACGGCACTGGTTGTGAAGAACTCGTACGGAAATGCCTTCGCACCATATTTGTTGCCACACTTTGATAAAGTTGTGGTGATCGATTACCGATATGTATTTCGTAATATCCAAGATATTGTGAAGACATTTGGGGTGACGGATTTGGTTTTCGTGAATGCGACGATTACCGCGAACTCTGGCGCACATCAAGAGCGTATGCGTCAGGTAGCACGTGGTACAAGTACTGCGTGGCAGACCGAAGCCGAAAAGCGACGCATCACACAGCAAGAAGCGGCTGCGGCTGCGGCTACCAATAACAGCGCGCCAAGTCAATGACCCTTTAGATGATCTAGGAGCTATACATGAAACAGTCTCACACAGATAGGTCCGAGATCGGAAAGCATTTTTTTGTCAGGATCAAGGAGAAATTGCGCTTGCTGGTTGTGACGTGTTTACTGACCCTCATCCCGTTGGGGTACGCATCGGCACAAACCACTCCCTTAGCGTTCAAGCATGGCGACCGCATTGTTTGGTTAGGCGATAGTATTACAGCGGCTTATACGTATGGACGTTACATCGAAACTTTTTTTCTATTGCGAAGCCCTGATTTAGATTTGACGTTTATTAATGCGGGGATCGGTGGGCATTCGGCGTGGGACGGTCTTAATCGGTTAGATCGTGATGTGCTCGTGCATCGTCCTACCGTTGTCGTCATTAATTTTGGAATGAATGATGCCGCCTATCCTCCCAATAGCCCGCATGCCGCGTTTGTTAAAAACATCCAAACGATCATCGCGCGCTTACGAGAAGGTGGCGTCAAGCGCATTATTTGGGTTGAACCGAGTCCTGCCAATATCGCAGGTGTGGCCTCTCCCTCTAAATTGATTGATCGACAAAATCAACTCGAACGACTTGTGTCTGCCATGCAGGCACAAGCTGTGGAGACAGATGTTTTAAAGGTGCAATGGCAACAGCCGCTCAAGAAGGCACTTGCACTGACTGCTTCCTCGTCTGATATTAAGTTGATTCCTGATCGCATTCATCCTAGCGCCTTAGGTCATGCCTTGATGGCGGTGGAGTTCCTTAGACAGATTGGCGCTAACTTGACTCCTGCGGTGGTGCAGAGCACTGTATCTAACGCCAATGTGGAATCGCAGTTCTTTCCAGCTGGCGCAGGTGAAAAGAAACCGATTAAGTTTCAGACTGCGGTGGGAAGAGGGAAAAGTGTCACGGTGGATGTGAGTATGGCTTTACCGCCCGTTCCTTTCGTTCTGAATCAAACCCAAATCAAGGCCGTTGCAAGTGCCGAGCTTGATGCACTGCGCTCACTGGTTTGGCGAGTAAGTGGATTAGAGGGGCAAGCACGCTTCAACGTAGCGGTAGATGGGATGCCTGTGGGCCTTTTTTCTGGAGAGGAACTTGCGCGAGGCGTTGACGTCATGCGGAATGCGGCAATGCAACCCTCTTTGAGTCCTCAAGCTCGAAAAGATCTTGAGGCGTGCTCTTTAAAAACAGGCTACTCCTTCGTGAATGATTACGATTGCCTGTTTGACATGATTGTAAAGCGTGATCTGCTTCAAGCTGCTACGCGCGGGGACAGGGTTCGTGATCTGCCCGATTTTGCTGCAATCGGTCATAGCGCGTATTTAACCTTCATGCAGTCATGGATGGATGCGTCTAATGCGGCAATTGATGCTCGTGCTGTATTGATGCGCAAAACGCCGCATTTGCTCTCCATCACTCGCGCTCAGTAGCATGCGCGTGATGGTTTAGGCAAGGGAAAAACTGATCAGGGACGCTGTCCGCTAGGAATCGGCAGAAGAATAACCGTCCCAACTTTCAGACGCTCTCCACCGCGCTTTTGATTAATTTGTCGAATGCGCGTCGCGTCGACATTCCAAGTCCGTGCGAGACTCTCAGGTGTTTCTGGAGTCTCTAACACGACGGATGTGAATTCTGAAAGTGGCTCTTTTCTCAGATTCAAATTCGCACGAAACTTTTTTGCTTGATCAATCGGCAGTAAGATCGTTTGAGTAGGACCACCCACAATCACGGGCTTGTTGTAGGCGGGGTTGAGGTTGATGAAATCGTGCATTGACATATCGGCGAGCTCAACGGCAACTTTGATATCGATTGTTTGCGCAATAGGAACGATCTCAAAGTAGGGCGCATCGGGAATTTCCGGTAACGTAATTTTATAAGCCTCAGGACGTGCAATGATGTCGCGAAGAGCGAATAGTTTTGGCACAAAGACTTGCGTCTCCCTTGGCATAGCTAGCATGTCGTAGGAGCCAGCCACCTTGCGCCTGGCGTTACTGCTGATGGCCCGAGAAACATTGCCTGGCCCCCAGTTGTAGGCGGCCAAGGCAAGGTTCCAGTCGCCGAACTGCTTGTGGAGCTCTTGAAGTAGGTCCAGCGCAGCCTGTGTCGAGCGGATGATGTCCCGACGTTCGTCTTTGAACTCATCACGCACGAGATTTAAGTGTTTTGCCGCGACGGGCATGAGTCCCCAGAGTCCCGCGGGATTCAGACTGGTCTGCGTTCGTGGTGAATAGCTACTTTCAATGATTGGTAAAAATGCGAGTTCGACCGGCATGTTACGGCGCTTGAGTTCCTGTACGACAAAATACAGGTAGGGCCTCGCGTTATCTAAGACAGTTTGAAAGTGCTGCACACCTGAGGCATAGAGCCTTGCCTGCTGCGCGACGATAGGGGTCTTGATTGCCGGCATTTGGTAGTGTTGCGTCATGCTGGGCCAAATCGATGCGGCAGGAGCCGTTTCTGCTGGAGCGGTATGTTCGTGATCCATCAAGCCAAGGAACGCGGGCCAGTCTTTCATAGAGCAGCTTGTCAATAATGCTGTCGCCAGTGCTGCGGCTGTGAGAAAGATGCTGAAACGTAGCTTGCTGCGCATAACGCTGATCGCCTCTCACCTGTGTCAAATGGCTAAGCGGCACGCCATTCATGTGCGTCTGCCGCTAAAATGAATGCATTCTAGCCAATCACAACCTAGCATGCACACCGTCGAGCGCTCCGTTTTGGTCCACCATAGTGCGACTCAGATGTTTAACTTAGTGGCAGATGTCGAAAAGTACCCAGAATTCATGCCTTGGTGCGGTGGGGCCTCGATTGACCAGCAAGATTCTGAAGGGATGCAAGCATCGATTACGATTGCGATTGCAGGACTTAAGCATACCTTTACAACGAAAAATACCCATCAGTATCCCGAACGTATCGCCTTGTCTCTCGTAAAGGGTCCGTTTTCAGTACTGGAGGGTGATTGGGTCTTTGTGTCGCTCGCAGAAGATGCCTGCAAGGTGCTGTTTACCTTGCGTTATGAGTTTTCTAGCCGTGCACTGGAGGTGGTGGTTGGCCCTGTTTTTAGCCGGATCGCCACGAGTTTTATTGACTCGTTCACTCAAAGGGCGGCGCAATGCTATGGAAATCAGACCTGATGACGCTTACGCGGACCTCTGAGAAGATTCAAGTGCGCGTGTGTGAGGCAAAGGCGGGGTCTCTGTCCGAAATTACTCTGACGCTCTCGCCAGGCGCAACCCTGCGCGATGCGTTGGAGCAAGCCCGTACACATGCAGGCTTTGGTATGCTCATCGATGAAGCTGTTGCGGTGGGTGTCTTCGGCAAGAAGCTCGAGCTCGGGGCAACGCTTTGTGATGGTGATCGTGTGGAGTTGTACCGCGCACTAGTGGTAGAGCCTAAAGTGGCTCGACGTAGGCGTGCAGCGCACCGGCAGAAGGTTCGTCAAACAAAGAATAAAGTACCGATTACAGATCGGACGGTATGAGTCTACGATGGGCTATCAGTTTGTCTGGCACACGGCTGACCAGAACATACAGGAGGGGAGATGGATGTTGAACTGAATCAAGAGCAACAGGCTTTCGCGCAAGTCGCGCGCGAGTTTGCGCAGGGTGAATTCGCACCAAACGCTGCACGCTGGGATCAGGAGTGTATTTTTCCTGTTGATGCATTCAAACGCGCCGGTGCGCTCGGCTTCTGCGGGCTCTACGCCCCTGTCGAGATTGGCGGATTGGGCTTGTCTCGCTTGGATGCGTCGATTGTGTTCGAGGAGTTGGCTGCAGTCGATCCCTCGACGACTGCGTTTCTAACGATACACAATATGGCAGTCTGGATGGTCGGTACGTGGGGCTCGCAAGCGCTGCTCGAGCAATGGGGTGCGGATTTGGCAAGTGGCCAAAAGCTCGTCTCCTATTGCTTGACTGAACCTGACGCGGGTTCAGATGCGGCCTCTCTCAAGACGACTGCTCAGTTGCAAGGCCAGCACTACGTGCTGAACGGCGCAAAGGCCTTTATTTCGGGCGCGGGCGAGACGCAGCTGTTGGTGGTGATGGCGCGCACTGGCAGTGCCGGTGCTGGAGGGATTTCTGCTTTTGCGGTCTCTGCAGACTCGCCTGGAATCAGCTTTGGACGAAAGGAGCTCAAGATGGGGTGGAATAGCCAGTCTACCCGGGCGATTACCTTTGATCATGTCAAGGTACCAGCGCATTGTTTGCTTGCGCAGGAGGGCGAGGGGTTCAAGCTTGCGATGAAGGGGCTAGTGGGCGGCCGTATTAACATTGCCACCTGTTCTGTGGGTGCTGCTCAAGGTGCCATGAATGTTGCGCGTGAGTACATGCGCGGCAGGAAACAGTTCAATAAGGACCTGACTCAATTTCAGGCGCTGCAGTTTAAATACGCAGATATGGCGACACAAGTCGTAGCCGCGCGACAGATGGTTCGCTTAGCCGCCTGTAAGCTTGACAGTGACTCGCCGGATGCAACCGTCTACAGTGCGATGGCGAAACGGTTTGCAACCGACGCTGGATTCGCCGTGTGTTTGGATGCGCAACAGTTGCTTGGTGGGTACGGCTATCTCAAAGACTACCCATTAGAGCGCTTTGTGCGCGATACACGCGTACATCAAATTCTTGAGGGCACAAACGAAATAATGCGCGTCATCATTGCGCAACAGCTTTTAGAAAAAGGATTGAATCTGGAATGAACCAGTTTGCTGAGAGCCCTGTCATATTTTCAACCATCCCTTGCGCGCAAGGAATGTGTGTCGGTGTCGGCACGCTCAATACGCCTAAGTCGCTCAATGGCTTGACGCTCGACATGACGCGTTTATTAGCCGTGCAGTTAGAACGCTGGGCCACGGATCCACAGGTTGCTTTTGTTGTCTTGAAGGGTGCGGGAGATAAAGCTTTTTGTGCAGGAGGTGATCTGCATGCATTGCACCACAGCATGATCGAGCACGCTGGGCAAGCGCCTATCGAGAATACTTACGCCGGTACATTTTTTGCCGAAGAGTATGCACTGGATTATCGACTCCACACGTTCCCCAAACCTGTACTGGTTTGGGGCGACGGTATCGTCATGGGTGGCGGCATGGGCTTGATGATGGGAGCTAGCCATCGCGTCGTGACAGAGACTTCACGTTTAGCAATGCCTGAGATATCGATTGGTCTATTTCCCGATGTGGGAGGCACGTGGTTGTTAAATCGCTTGCCAGGTAAGACGGGTCTATTCATGGGGCTCACCGGAGCGCAGGTGGGCGCGGCTGATGCACTATTTGCTGGTTTGGCTGACTATCATCTGCCGCGTCAAAAGTGGGATGATTTGCTCGCTGCGATTTCGGCGGCGACCTGGTCGGCTTGCTCGGCTGCTTATCAAGCGAACTATCATGATCAGCGCAAACCAGCGCTGGCTGCGAATCACGCTCAGCTACACCGACTGCTTGCTGCAGCTGCGACGCCTCCTACGCCAGCCATTGGATCCCTGCAAACACACCAAGCGCTGATTCAGCGGTGCTGTGTGTCTACGGACCTGAATGAAGTGGCCCGCAACATCATGGCGTTGTCGGAGCAAGAGGATGTTTGGTTACAAAGGGCTGCCAAAACTTTTGCGGCGGGCTCGCCAGGCTCGGCTAGACTAACGTTTGCGCTCCTCGAACGGTGCAAGCGGCTGTCGCTTGCCGACGTCTATCGCACTGAGTGGATTGCAGGCTTAATGGCTGCGTCGCACGGAGATTTTGCGGAAGGCATTCGCGCTTTACTGATTGATAAAGATAAGAACCCGAAGTGGAATCCCTCTACGCTGCAGGAAGCGAGTGCAGATTGGGTTGAAAAATTCTTTGCTTTGCCGGTCGCTGCGGTCAAGCACCCGCTATACAAACTTGGAGATCAAACATGACGCGCGTTGCATTCATTGGTTTAGGAAACATGGGCGCTCCGATGGCGCAAAACTTGGTTAAGGCTGGCTTTAGTCTGATCGTATTTGATCTGGTTAAAGACGCGGTTGATCAGCTTGTGAAAAGCGGTGCGACGGCAGCGGCTTCGGCCAGCGATGCGGTCAACGGCGCAGACGTCGTCATCACCATGTTGCCAGCCAGTAAACACGTGGAGGGAATCTATTTGGGACCAGAGGGTTTGTTGACCAAGATTGCGTCTAAGGCTTTAGTGATTGACTGCAGCACGATTGCGGCCGATTCCGCGCGTAAGGTTGCCGGTGCAGCGGCCGATCGCGGCCTTGCGATGATCGATGCTCCGGTGTCAGGCGGAACCGGAGGGGCTATCGCAGGCACCTTGACGTTCATCGTTGGTGGGGAGTCTGCGGATCTCGAACGTGCCCGTCCTTTGCTAGAAAAAATGGGTAAGAATATTTTTCATGCGGGTGCAGCCGGTGCGGGTCAGGTTGCAAAGATCGCAAATAACATGCTGTTGGGTATTGCAATGGCTGGCACCGCAGAGGCGCTTGCACTCGGTGTAGCCAATGGCTTGGATCCGAAAGTACTTTCTGAAATTATCTCGAAGAGTTCTGGCCGCACTTGGGCGATTGAACTGTACAACCCTTGGCCGGGTGTCATGGAGAATGTTCCTTCTTCGAAAGGCTACGCAGGCGGATTTGGCGTGGACTTGATGCTCAAAGATTTGGGACTTGCGGCTGAAGCTGCTGTCAGCACACAGTCTGTCATTGCACTGGGCGAGCTGGCGCGTAATTTGTTTGCGATGCACAGCGCTCAGGGTAGTGGCAAGCTTGATTTCTCAAGCATTGTGAATTTGGTCAAGCGCGACGAGTAAGCACTACGCAGCTCGGATCGCGTAGGGTAGTGCTTGCAGGGCAACGCGAGGTCCGTGCGCAGCGCCGATCGCGAGTGCATTGCGATCCATCGCGTCAAACGGCGCTTCAAGGAGGAGCCAGGAAGTTTGGCCCTCGTTCGCTATGTTAATGATGCGTCCACAAGGCGCATCACCCTCGTACACGTCGACTCCGGGTGCGATGGTGGCATTGAGCGGAACATCGAGACGAGCAAGTGTCATGCGACGCTTAAGTGTTCCACGGTAATGACTACGTGCAACAATTTCTTGGCCCGGATAGCAGCCCTTTGTAAAGCTCACGCCCTGTATTAAATCCAGGTTAAGCGTCTGAGGTATGAAGAGATCCTGGGTTTTGGCTTCGATCCAGGGCAGTCCCTGTTGAATGTCGGTGGAGAACCACGACGATGCCTCACCTGCTTGAAGCGTTTGCGTCAGCGCCGTCCAGTTCAAGGCCGATGCCTCGGTGCCTTGCTCTGAAGCTAGCCACCACCAACGATGGGTGCCCAACGACGCTGGGGCCGCGATCCAGGTCCCGCTCGCAGTGTGTAAGGCTTGCCATGGTGTCAAGGGCAAGTCGTGTGCGAATGCTGACCGAAGGCTATCTAGTGCGTGACTGGGTGCGAACACGCCCGCGACGCCGAGCGCTGTTGGCGCGATCTTGACCTTTGACCGAAGGACAAACATCGATAGGCGTTTGGAGACCGCGGCAGCGATGTCTGTGCGTAAGACAATGGAGATATTGTGAGCGGCGGCATTCGCGGGATCTACCGGACCTTGGCTAAAGACACCCGTTGCCAATAAACGGCCCTGTGCAGTGCAGTAGCCAGCCAAGCAGGCTGAGTCTAGACCTGCAGCTGCTAGATCGTTGCTGATCTGCCCTTGAAGAAAACTAAGAGCGTCTTCGCCCTTCGCGGCCAATACACACAACTCGTCGTCAAGACGATGTACGGTGATCGCGCCTATAGGCGAAGTGGCTAGAGGTTGAGCCGAGCGTGAGGCGTGATAAAAAAATGGATGCATGGCACTTTATGGGGCAAAACGGTTGGAATCAACGCAGACCATATTAAACTGTCAGCCTCATGAATGCGCTCAATAAACTTCTCCTTTATCTGGTATTGCCAGTCGTCTTGTTGCTCTGTGCCGCTGCGGCCTTTGGCTACCACTGGGTCACACGGCCCCTAGCGCTTCCCAGCGAAAAGATCGATCTTCTCGTGCCGGCAGGCGCCACACCAGGCGGGATTGCGCGGTTACTCAACCAAGCGGGTATCAACATTCACGCTGGTGCGTTTGTGTTTCTTGCGCGGGCAACCGAACTTGATAAAAAGCTCAAAGCAGGCGGCTATCAAATTTCGCGGGGAGACAGTATTTTGAATGTCCTTCGTCGTATCGCACTTGGAGAGGTAACGTCTAGACAAATAACGATCGTAGAGGGATGGACGCTCAAACAGATACGGGCCGCTATTTTAAACAATCCGGATATTAAAAAATCGGAGCCGGCGTGGAGTGACAAGATAATTCCGATGTTAATTGAGGGAGGTATTGCCCTTAAGTCGTATCCACCTGAAGGTTTATTGTTTCCGGATACTTATATATTTTCAATTGGTACGCCCGACACGGAAATCCTTGAGCGTGCTGCGCGGATTCAACAAAAAGTACTTGATAAGGCGTGGCAGGGGCGTCAAGAGGGGCTGCCGCTGCGGTCTCCCTATGAGGCGCTGATTCTCGGCTCGATCGTAGAAAAGGAAACCGGAAAGTCCTCAGACCGAGCACGTATCGCTGGCGTCTTTATTAATCGGCTCAGGCTGAATATGCCGCTACAGACAGACCCGACGGTCATTTATGGGTTGGGGGATGGCTATACCGGGCGTTTGCGCAAGGTTGACCTGCAAACCGATACCCCTTGGAATACCTACACACGCAACGGACTACCCCCAACGCCGATTGCGAGCGTTGGGCTCGCGTCGTTGCAAGCGGCGCTGCAGCCGGAAAAGCATGATTACCTCTATTTCGTCGCGAAAGGGGACGGCTCGAGCGCGTTTGCCAAAACCTTACCCGAGCACAATCGCAACGTCGCGCAGTACATCTTGGGTCGTAAACCATGACGA
>Ga0209550_10000033_pt1 | contig 90923 bp, 83 predicted proteins | sample LauGreSuBDMM15SN_2_FD_187567 | JGI IMG/M metagenome (GOLD analysis project Ga0209550, IMG submission 187567) | Freshwater lake microbial communities from Lake Michigan, USA - Su13.BD.MM15.SN (SPAdes) (version 5) | ecosystem: Environmental > Aquatic > Freshwater > Lake | place: Lake Michigan... | reverse complement strand
GTTGCAAATGTTCCAAAAGTCGTAAGGGGGCGGGGAAATGTCATTTGGTATTCAAACGGCGGCCTATATCGCCTCGGCTGTGTTGTTCATTCTGGCCCTTGGCGGCCTGTCTGGGCAGGAAAGTGCGAAACGCGCGGTCTGGTACGGCATTGTCGGCATGGGTGTGGCGATCTTGGCCACGATCAGTGGGCTGACTGGGCAAATCTCTTGGCCTTTGCTGATCGGCGCTTTGGTTTTGGGCGCGGGTATTGGCCTTGTGCTCGCGCAGCGCGTGGAAATGACGGGGATGCCCGAACTCGTGGCTGCCCTGCATTCCTTCGTCGGCATGGCGGCGGTGCTGATTGGCCTGAACTCTGACCTTGGGCCGCATGGTCTGGAAGGGGCCGAGCAGATTATCCATCAGGCCGAGATTTTCTTGGGCGTCTTCATCGGCGCTGTCACCTTCACAGGGTCTGTTATTGCCTATGGCAAACTGGCTGGCCGCATCAGCGGCAAAGCCCTGATCCTGCCGGGGCGTCATGTGTTCAACGCGGCAATGGCGCTGGCCTGTTTGGTGCTGATGGGGCTTTACATGGGCCACGCCGGATCATGGACGCTTTATGCCATGCTGATCATCGCCTTTGTGATCGGTGCGCATTTGGTGATGGCGATTGGAGGGGCGGATATGCCGGTCGTGGTGTCGATGCTCAACAGCTATTCGGGTTGGGCTGCGGCGGCGACAGGCTTCTTGCTGGGCAATGACTTGCTGATCGTGACGGGGGCCTTGGTGGGCTCATCCGGTGCGATCCTGTCGTACATCATGTGCAAGGCGATGAACCGCCAGTTCCTGAGCGTGATCTTGGGTGGCTTTGGCGGATCGACCGGCCCTGCGATGGAAATCACCGGCGAGCAGGTGGCGATTGATACGGATGGTGTGGCCGCAGCACTGAACGATGCCGATTCGGTCATCATCATTCCGGGCTACGGCATGGCTGTGGCGCAAGCCCAACAAGCGGTGTCCGAACTGACCCGCAAGCTGCGCGCACGGGGCAAAAAGGTGCGCTTTGCGATCCATCCCGTGGCTGGCCGCTTGCCCGGCCACATGAACGTGCTTTTGGCCGAAGCCAAGGTGCCCTATGACATTGTGCTGGAGATGGACGAGATCAACGATGATTTCCCCACGACCGATGTGGCCATCGTGATCGGCTCGAACGACATCGTGAACCCTGCAGCCCAAGAAGACCCCAATTCCCCGATCGCTGGGATGCCGGTGCTAGAGTGTTGGAAGGCCAAGATGGTGATCGTGTCCAAGCGCGGCCAAGGCACGGGCTATTCGGGCATCGAGAACCCCTTGTTCTTTAAAGAGAACACGCGGATGTTCTACGGTGATGCCAAGAAAAGCTTGGATGCTTTGCTGCCCTTGATCGCTTAAGCTCGCAAAGCAACCGATCCAAACCAATGCCCTGAAGGGAAACCTTCGGGGCATTTTTATGTGCATCCGAACCTGCCCTGCTTTCAGCTTACCAAAGTATACCACGCCGCGTTGCATTTCCCGCCTTTACCAAGCCGCAGGGCCGTCTAAGTATAAGGCAAATAGATCAGAAAGCCGCCCCCGTGACCGATCACCCGCTGCGCTACGCGCTTGTCAACGAACTGCATGCAAGGCCCTTTCCGGTCCTTAGCGTGCCGTCTACCGCAGCCTTCATGGCGCTGATGGAGGAGGACGGCGCAGGGCGTGATCGCACGGGCGACCGCGCGCATCTTCTGGCGCTGCTTGATCGGCATGGGTCCACCCATCCGCAACCCACTGCGACGCATTTTTCTGGCCCGATTGGCCGGTCAGAGTTGAAATGGGAAAGCCACACCGAATTTGTGACCTACACCGCCTTCACCCCCGGCCTTTCGGCGCGCCCTTTTGACCCGACCGATGCGGCCAGCTTCCCGCAAGATTGGCGCGATAAGGCACCGGGGCGGGTGGCGGCTTCGGTTTTGATCCGCGTGGAAGAATTGCCTGTCAGCGAAGAGGCGATGATGACCAAGTTGGAAACTTGGTTTGTCGCCGAAAGCCTGGCCGTGGCACGGGTGGTGGATGGCTCGGCCGTGGTGGCGGGCGATTTTCGGATTGATCCCGATGGCAATATGCGCTTTGCCGTCTTTGTGCGCCCAGATACCGGTGCGCGCCGTGTGGGCCGCATCGTGCAGCGCCTGTGCGAGATTGAAACCTACCGCGCCATGTCGATGCTGGGTCTGATCAAAGCGCGTGAGTTGACAACCACGCTCAATGCCCTTGACCCGCGCCTGTCGGCCTTGGTGACGGGCCTTGATGCGCAAGATCGCCCTGCGGAAGATGCCCTGCACGATCTGTTGGCGATTGCCTCTGAACTGGAAAGCCTTGCGATGCAAAGCTCGTTCCGCTTTGGGGCCACCACGGCTTACGAGGCCATTGTCACCCAACGCATCCAAGCTCTGCGCGAAGACAGGCTGTCGGGGCGGCAAACCTTTGGCGAATTCATGATGCGCCGCTATGATCCGGCGATGCGCACGGTCAAATCGACCGCGGCTCGGCTGCATTCCATGGCCGAACGCGCCCAACGCGCGGCAGAACTTTTGCGCACAAGGGTCGATGTGGAACGCTCGGCGCAAAACCAAATGCTGCTCGCCTCAATGGACCGCCGCGCCGATCTGGCCTTGCGCTTGCAGCACACCGTTGAGGGCCTGTCGGTCGTGGCCATCAGCTATTACGCCGTCAGCCTTGCGGCCTATGTGGCAGCGCCCTTGGTAGAGGAAATCGGTATCACAAAACCCCTTGCTATGGCACTGATCACCCCCATCGTGGTCTTGGCCGTCTGGCTTGCCATCCGCCGCATCCGTCGATCAATGAACTGATCCTTCGCAGTGAGTTGACATAAGCGCTGTCGCGGAACAGTCTGGTGGAACTCATAAAAAGGCAAACCCTTATGCCCCAGATCCTGACCCCGCGAGAGATTTTAGCCCAACTGGTGTCTTTCCCGACGGTCAGCCATTCCTCCAATCTTGATCTGATAGATTGGCTGGAAACCTATCTTGCCAGCCACGCCATCCCCACCGCCCGCCATTGGAACGAGGATCGCGGCAAAGCAGCCCTTCTGGCCCATGCGGGGCCACTGCAGGCCGGAGGCGTGGTTTTATCAGGCCATTCCGATGTCGTGCCTGTGGCTGGGCAAAACTGGACCTCTGATCCTTTCGAACTGACCCAGCGCGGGGATCGCCTGTATGGGCGGGGCGTGTGCGATATGAAGGGCTATGTCGCCCTGTCGGTCTGGGCCTTGGTGGAAGCCCAGCGGCTTGGGGTGCAAAGGCCTTTGCAACTGGCCCTGTCTTATGACGAGGAAGTGGGCTGCACGGGCGCTGGCCCCATGTTGGAAACGCTGCAAGCGGTATTCCCCAAAGCCAGTTTGGCTTTGATCGGAGAGCCGTCTCGGATGCAGCCCATTCAGGCGCATAAGGGCGGTGTCGGCTATCAGGTCGCGGTCAAAGGGTTTGAGGTGCACTCCTCGCTTTTGCCCTATGGTGTCTCGGCCATCATGGAAGGCGCGCGGCTGATTGGTTGGGTGAACGACCGCAACACAGCCTTGCAAGGCGCGCAGCCCTCGCCTCTTGCCGCGCGGTTTGATCCGCCCTTTACCACGCTGCACGTCGGCATGATTTCGGGCGGCACCGCCCATAACATCACCGCCGCCGATTGCCGTTTTGCGGTGGAAATGCGCGTGGTGCCGGGCGAAGATCTTGAAGCCTTGGCCGCAGAGTTTGAAGCGTCGGCCCTTGCCTTGACGGGCCGGATGCAACAGGTGCATCCCGATGCGGGCATTCATCTGCAGCGCTTCTTCCGGGTGCCCGCCTTGCAACCCGAACCGCAGGGCGAGGCCGAAGCCTTGGTGCGCCGTCTCACCGGGGCCAATGCGGGCGGGGTTGTATCTTACGGTACCGAGGCGGGTATTTTCCAAGCGGCGGGTTATTCGGCCGTGGTCTGTGGGCCGGGCGATATTGCCCAAGCCCACCAGCCCGACGAATACCTTGACCTGTCACAGTTTGAGGCGGGCCAAGCCTTTATGGCCCGTCTGTTAAAGGATCTGGCATGACCGCCCCCATCACGATCGACACGCCCCTGCGCTATGCAGGCCCGCCCCCCAAAGCCTGCGATGTTGTCGTGCTTGGCGGCGGCGTCATTGGCGTGATGACCGCATGGTTTTTGGCCGAGCGCGGCTTTTCCGTCACGCTGTGCGAAAAGGGCCGGATTGCGGGCGAACAATCCAGCCGCAATTGGGGCTGGATCCGCCAACAGGGCCGCGATTTGGCAGAACTGCCGATCATGATGGAAAGTATGCGGATTTGGGCTGACTTGTCGGCAAGTTTGGGCCCCGCATTGGGCTTTCGGCAAGAAGGTGTGATGTATCTGGCCCGCAGCCAAAAAGAGATGGTGGGGTTTGAGACGTGGATGTTGCAAGCCCAAGCCATGGGCCTGGATGTGCAGTTGCAATCTACCGCACAGGTCTATGACCACATCAAAGGCGCTGCGGTAGAGTGGTTGGGTGGTCTTTTCACCGCCTCAGACGCGCGGGCCGAACCTTGGACTGCCGTGCCCTTGATGGCCGAAGGCGCTGTGGCGCGCGGCGCTGTGCTGGTGGAAAACTGCGCTGTGCGGCGGCTTGATCTGCAAGGGGGGCGGGTAGCGGGGGTTTACACCGACCAGGGCCGGATTGGCTGCGAACAGGTTGTTGTGGCGGGCGGGGCATGGTCGTCGCTGTTCTTGGCGGCCGAAGGAGTGCATATTCCGCAGCTTTCGGTGCTGGCTTCGGTTGGGCAAACCGTGCCCCTGCCAGAGGTTTTTGCCGGCAACGCCGCTGATGACCGCTTTGCCTTTCGCCGCAGGCAGGATGGCAGCTATACGGTGGCCCCCGGAGCTGTGCATGATTTTTTTGTTGGCCCTGATGCCTTTCGCCATTTTGGCGCCTTTCTGCCGGTGCTGAAGAAAGACTTTAAATCGACCAAGTTCCACGCGTCTGCCCCCAAAGACTATCCCGACGCTTGGCGCACCCCCCGACGGTGGGATGGGGATGGGGTTTCCCCGTTCGAGCGCATGCGCGTGCTAGACCCCAAGCCCAACCTCAAAGCTTTGGCAGACGTGCAAGACAATTTCGCCAAAGCCTTCCCCCATTTGGGTCGCCCCGCCTTGCAGCGCGCTTGGGCGGGCATGATCGACACGATCCCCGATGTCGTGCCCGTGGTTGACCGTGTGGCGGCGATCCAAGGGGTGGTGATTGCCACGGGAATGTGCGGCCACGGCTTTGGCATTGGGCCGGGCATGGGGCGGGTGGTGGCGGATTTGGTGGCAGACCGCCCCTTGGGCCACGATCTGCATCGCTTCCGTTTGGCGCGGTTTAAAGACGGCAGCCGTTTGGTGCCGGGCCCGACCCTTTAGAAGCAGGCGGCGGCTCCTCCCCTCGGCCCCCCATAAGGGTTTGCGTCTGGGGGAAGGGGCTTGTGGAGTGCGGGGCTTTGGCGGATGATTTGCCAAAGCCAAGGAGGCACACATGCCGATCAAGAACCGCTTTGCCGAAATGCTGCCCGACATTACCGCATGGCGGCAGGATTTTCACGCCCATCCGGAATTGATGTTTGATGTGCAACGCACAGCGGGCAAGGTGGCAGAGCTGTGCCGGTCGTTTGGCTGTGACGAGGTGGTCGAAGGAATCGGGCGGACCGGTGTGGTGGTGGTGATCAAGGGCCGCAACAGCGCCTCAGGCCGGGTGATTGGCCTGCGCGCCGATATGGATGCTTTGCCCATTATCGAGCAGACGGGGTTGGCCTATGCTTCACAGACCCACGGCAAGATGCACGCTTGCGGCCATGATGGCCACACCGCCATGCTTTTGGGCGCTGCGCGCTATTTGGCCGAGACGCGGAATTTTGACGGCACGGCCGTGTGCATCTTTCAACCCGCCGAAGAGGGTGGCGGCGGCGGGCGCGAGATGGTGGCCGAGGGCATGATGGAACGCTTTGGCATCCAAGAGGTTTACGGCATGCACAATATGCCCGGAATTCCCGTGGGGGCCTTTGGAATTCGCGACGGGGCGATGATGGCTGCAGCCGATACGGTTGATATTCTGATCACCGGCAAGGGTGGCCATGCGGCCAAACCGCAAGACTGTATTGACCCTGTTGTGGTGGCCTCGCACCTCATCCTTGCTTTGCAGACCATCGCCAGCCGCAATGTGGACCCGTTGCATCAGGTGGTGGTGTCGATCTGCGTGGTGGAAACCGATAGCCCCGCCAGCAATGTCATTCCCCAAACTGTCAAGCTTAAGGGCACCGTGCGCACCATGGACCCCGCCGTGCAAGATCTGGCCGAACAGCGCCTGACCGAGATTGCGCAAGGCACAGCCCTAGCCTTGGGCGCGCGGGCCGAGGTGAGCTATAAGCGCGGTTATCCGGTGACAGTGAATGCCAGCACGCAAACGGGCTATGCGGTTGATGTGGCGCGTGCGATTAGCCCACAGGTGGACACCAACATCGCCCCCATGATGGGGGCCGAGGATTTCAGCTATATGCTCAACGCCCGCCCGGGGGCCTATATCTTTGTGGGCAACGGCGACACGGCCATGGTGCATCATCCGGCCTATAACTTTGACGACAATGTGATCCCGTTTGGCGCAAGTTGGTATGCGGGCATGGTTGAGGCGCGGATGCCGGTATGAGGGGAGAGGATGCGCCGTGAATGCGCCCCCTATGGGTGTCACCCCCCCGTATGGCTCATATGCCGGCTGACTTGCCCCGACACCTTAGCGCGCGAATAGTCAAAGTCGTGGCCCTTGGGTTTGCGGGTAATGGCAGCCCGGATCGCCGCTTCTAGCCCCGCATCCGACGCACTTGCGCGCAAGGGCGCGCGCAGGTCAGCCATATCTTCTTGGCCTAGGCACATATACAACTCGCCCGTGCAGGTCAGCCGCACGCGGTTGCAGCTTTCGCAGAAGTTGTGCGTCAGCGGCGTGATCAGGCCAATCTTCTGACCCGTCTCGACCAGCCGCAGATAGCGCGCAGGGCCGCCTGTGCGTTCGTCCAACTCCACCAAGGTAAAGCGTTCCGCCAGTCGGGCGCGCAGGTCTGACAGGGGCCAGTATTGGTCCACCCGCTGCGCCTCGCCCATATCGCCCATGGGCATGACCTCGATAAAGGTCAGATCATGGCCTTCGCGCGCGCACCAATCCACCAGCGTGAACAACTCGCTCTCGTTGAAACCCTTCAGCGCCACGGCGTTGATCTTGACCCGCAGCCCCGCTTCCTGTGCTGCAGCAATCCCGTCCAGCACCTGCGGCAAACGACCCCATCGGGTGATGTCCGCGAACTTCGCATCGTCCAGCGTATCCAGCGACACGTTGATCCGCTTCACCCCACACGCCGCCAGATCAGCCGCATATTTGCGCAGTTGCGAGCCGTTGGTGGTAACCGTCAGCTCTTGCAAACCCGCGCCCACCTGCCGGCCCATCGCTTCAAAGAACGTCATGATCCCCTTACGCACCAAGGGTTCCCCGCCCGTGATGCGCAGCTTTTGTACGCCCATGCGAATAAAGGTCGAACACAGGCGCTCTAGCTCTTCGAGCGACAAAAGCTCTGCCTTGGGCAGAAAGGTCATATGTTCGGTCATGCAATAGGCGCAGCGAAAATCGCAGCGGTCGGTTACCGAGACGCGCAGATAGGATATGGCGCGGGCGAAGGGGTCGATCAATGGGGCTGTCATGCGCGTCAAGATAGGCGCAATTGCGGAAAGGTAAAAGCCCGCCCCTTTCAGACGTGCACAAATATCCCACGGGGGGTCTGGGGGGTGTGAACCCCCCCAGCCGGAGCCGCCGCGCGCCCTTGGGTGGATCAATCGCTGCGGGTGGGGCGGTCAAAGACCTTGCGCCCCATCAGGCTGCCCACCAGATCGACCATAAGGTTCGCCGTCTTGCCGCGCTCGTCCAGAAAAGGGTTTAGCTCGACCAAGTCAAGCGAGCTCACAAGCCCGCTTTCATGCAGCAGTTCCATCACCAGATGTGCCTCGCGAAAGGTGGCCCCCCCTGGAACGGTCGTGCCCACGGCGGGCGCAATCGAGGGGTCTAGGAAATCCACATCCAGCGACAGGTGCAGCATTCCGTTGGCCGCCTGCACAGCACCCAAAAATTCGCGCAACGGGGCCACCACACCGCGCTCGTCCAGAACGCGCATATCGTTGATCGCGATGGCATGGGTCAAAAGCGCGGCATGTTCGGCGGGATCAACCGAGCGGATGCCGTAAAGGCAAATCCGTTCGGCGGGGATCACGGCGGGGAAGGGGCCAAAGGCATCAAACCCCGAGCGCCCCGCCGCATAGGCCACGGGCGTGCCATGCAAATTGCCCGATGTCGTGGTGAGGGGCGTGTGAAAATCGGAATGCGCATCGAGCCACAGCAAAAACAGCGGACGGCCGGCGCTTTGGGCAAAAGCAGCAGCGCCCGCCACCGATCCCAAGGCCAAGCCGTGATCCCCGCCCAGCACCATGGGCAAAGCCCCCTTTTGCAGGGCCTGCGCCACAACTGCGCTGGTCGTCTTTGCCCAAGCCACAACCTCGGCCAAGTTCTGTACCGCAGGGTTGGGGCAGGCGGATGGGGGCACCACAGGGGGCAGCGCCAGATCGCCCTGATCTGTCACTTGATGACCAAGGTCCGCAATGGCCCCCGCCAGCCCCGCCACGCGGTAGGCCGCAGGCCCCATCACACAGCCCGCCCGCCGTTGGCCCGCATCCATCGGCACGCCGATCAAAGTCACTTGGGTCATGGGCCTGTCCTTGAATGGAAACTGGCTCCCATTATCCCGCCAATCCTGCCAAGGGTCCACGCCAAAACTGTGCGGCGATCACAAGATGGCGCGTTTGCCGCCAAATGGCTTGGCCCCCATTGGATCGCCCCGCATTTCGTCTTATGGTCGGCCCAAACTTGCCTCCCAAAAGGACTGCCCATGATTGTCGAGCTTGGCCATTTCGCCCTGATCCTTGCTTTTGTCATCTCGGGCCTGCAGGCCATCTTGCCCATGGTGGGGGCGCAGCGCCGCGATCCGGTTTTGATGGCGGTGGCAGGCCCTGCGGCCACGGCCCAGTTTCTTTTGATAGCTGTCAGCTTTGGCGCTTTGACCTATGCCTTTGTCACCAGCGATTTCAGCTTGGCGCTGGTGGTCAACAACTCCCACACCCTCAAGCCCATGCTGTACAAAGTGGCGGGGGTTTGGGGCAACCATGAAGGCTCGCTCTTGCTGTGGATGCTGGCGCTAAGCCTTTATGGGGCTATGGCGCATTGGTTTGGCGACCAATTGCCCGTACGGCTTAAGGCGCGGGTTCTGGCGGTACAGGGGGCCATCGGGGCTGCCTTTTTGGCCTTTATGCTATGGACATCTAACCCCTTCCTGCGGCTGGCCGCGCCGCCGATGAACGGCAACGATCTGAACCCTTTGCTGCAAGATCCGGGCTTGGCCTTTCACCCGCCGTTTTTGTATCTTGGCTATGTTGGGCTTTCGATGGCCTTTGCCTTCGCCGTAGCGGCTTTGATCGAGGGGCGTGTTGATGCCGCTTGGGGGCGTTGGGTGCGGCCTTGGACATTGGCCGCTTGGCTCTTTTTGACCATCGGCATCACCATGGGGTCGCTTTGGGCCTATTACGAATTGGGTTGGGGCGGGTTTTGGTTCTGGGATCCGGTCGAGAATGCAAGCTTCATGCCTTGGCTGATTGCCACGGCCTTGTTGCATTCGGCCATCGTGGTGGAAAAGCGGGAAAGTCTAAAGGCTTGGACGATCCTTTTGGCGATCTTGGCCTTTGGCTTTTCGCTGGTGGGCACCTTTATCGTGCGCTCAGGCGTTATCACCTCGGTGCATGCTTTCGCCTCTGACCCAACACGTGGGATGTTTGTGCTTGCGATCTTGGCCGTCTTTGTCGGCGGGGCGCTGACCCTCTTCGCCCTGCGCGCTGGCGCGCTAGAGGCGAAAGGGGTCTTTGCCATGGTCAGCCGTGAGACAGGGCTGGTGGTGAACAACCTTTTGCTGACCGTGGCCTGCTTTGTGGTCTTTATCGGCACGATCTGGCCCTTGGTGGCCGAGATTTTGTGGAACCGCGCGCTGTCGGTCGGCGCGCCCTTCTTCAATGCGGCCTTTATGCCCTTTGCCATCGCTTTGGCTATTGTCCTGCCGATTGGCGCTGTCTTGCCCTGGAAACGCGCCGATCTGGGCCGCGCGATGAAGCCCTTTGCAGGGGCCTTGGCCCTGACTGTGGCGGCAGCGCTTTTGGCCTATGCGGTCACGGGTGGGGTGTCGACGCTGGGGCCATTGGGCGTGGCGCTGGCGGTGTGGTTGGTGGTTGGTGTTGTGGTCGATCTGTGGCAGCGCTGCGGGCGCGGCGCCTTTGGTCAAAGGTTGGCCCGCCTCATGCGGTTGCCCCGGGCCGATTGGGGCCGCGCTATGGCCCATGCGGGCTTTGGCGTGGTGATCTTTGGCATTGTGTCGCTGACGACTTGGGCGGTGGAGGATATTCGCGTTGTGAAAGTGGGCGAAAGCTATGATCTTGGGCCCTATCAGGTGCAATTTCTGGGCCTTTCCGATGAAGTCGGCCCCAATTACACGGCCAAAAGAGCGGATATGCGCGTGACCAAGAACGGGGCCGAGGTGGCTATGTTGCGCCCTGCCAAACGCACCTACCCGATTGCGGGCATGGCCACGACCGAAGCCGCCATCCGACCTGGCATCTTTGGCGACATCTATTTGGTGGTGGGCGATCCGCAAGACGACGGCGGCTATGCGGTGCGCTCGTATCTGAAACCCTTTGCCATTTGGCTTTGGATTGGCGGGATGATGTTGGCCTTGGGCGGCATGCTGAGCCTGTCTGACAGGCGGTTCCGCGTGGCCGCAGGGGCGCGGCGGACATCGGATGCTGTGGTGGCCGCAGAATGAAGCGCCTTGCCGCCGTTCTAACCCTAGCCCTGCTGGCCAGCCCCGCCTTGGCCGTGCGCCCTGATGAGATTCTGGCCGACCCAGCGCTGGAACAGCGCGCCCGCGCCCTGTCGCAGGAACTGCGCTGTCTGGTCTGCCGCAATGAAAGCATCGACGATTCCGATGCCGATCTGGCTCATGATCTGCGCTTGCTGCTGCGGGATCGGTTGACGGCAGGGGATACAGACGCGCAGGCCATGGATTATATCGTGGCGCGCTATGGCGAGTTTGTGCTGCTGAACCCGACGACCAAAGGCGCAAACCTGATCCTGTGGGGTGCGGGCCCTGCGGCCTTATTGGCTGGCGCGTGGCTTGCCTTTTCGGTCACCCGCCGCCGGGCGCGGGCGGCAGATGTGGCAGAGCTTTCGGCCGAAGACCAAGCTCGGGTCAAGGCGCTGCTGGAAGACACGACACGTTAAGGAAGGGGCCCCAAGGCCCCCGCCCATTACGCCCCGCGTGACAGGGCCGCCACACCGGTGCGCGCAATTTCGCGCAGGCCCAAGGGCCGCATCAGATCGGCAAAGGCGTCAATCTTTTCGGGCGTGCCCGTCATTTCGAACACAAAGCTTTCCAAGGTCGAATCCACCACATTGGCGCGGAAAATTTCGGCCAAACGCAACGCTTCAATCCGCGCCTCTCCCTTGCCAGAAACCTTGAACAGCGCCAGTTCGCGCTGCACCGAGGGGCCTTCGGCGGTGAGATCATGCACTTCATGCACAGGCACCAAACGGTCCAGCTGCGCCTTGATCTGGGCGATCACAGGTGGCGTTCCGCGGGTGACCACGGTGATGCGGCTTAGATGCCCCTCGTGGTCGACCTCGGCGACAGTCAGGCTGTCGATGTTATAACCCCGTCCCGAAAACAGCCCGATCACCCGCGCCAGAACGCCGCTTTCATTGTCCACCACCACGGCCAGCGTGTGGCTTTCAATCACATCCCCATTTGGATCGCGCAGTTCGTAAGCCGAATGGCTGGTAGAGCCTTTTTTGATATTGAGAGCGCTCATCTTCGCCCCTTTCATATGTGTATAAATATCCCACGGGGGGCGGGGGTGTGAAACCCCCGCGTCGCCGCATCAGACCAAAACCGCGCCCTTAGACCCGATCACGCCTTGTGTATCCGCATCGCCCAGCAGCATTTCGTTATGCGGCTTGCCTGACGGGATCATGGGGAAGCAGTTTTCGTGCTTTTCGACACGGCAGTCGAAAATCACCGGGCCATTATAGGCCAGCATTTCCTTGATCGCCTCGTCCAGATCGGCGGGGTCGTCAATGCGAATGCCTTTGCAGCCAAAGGCTTCGGCCAGTTTCACAAAGTCGGGCAAGGCTTCTGACCAGCTTGACGAATACCGCTCGCCGTGCAGCAGTTCTTGCCACTGGCGCACCATGCCAAGGCGTTCGTTGTTCAAGATGAACTGCTTGACGGGGGCGCGGAATTGCATCGCAGTGCCCATTTCTTGCATATTCATCAGCCAGCTGGCTTCGCCCGCGACGTTGATCACCAAAGCGTCGGGGTGTGCCACCTGCACGCCAATGCTGGCGGGTAAACCGTACCCCATCGTCCCCAACCCGCCCGAGGTCATCCAGCGGTGTGGGTCTTCAAACCCAAGGAACTGAGCTGCCCACATTTGGTGCTGGCCCACTTCGGTGGTGATATAGCGGTCCATCCCCTTGGTCAGCGCTTCCAGCCGTTCCAGCGCGTATTGTGGCTTGATGACGGTAGAAGAGTTCTTATAGGTCAGGCACTTCACCGCGCGCCATTCGGTGATCTGCGCCCACCATTTGGGCAATGCTGCGCGGTTGGTCTTTGAACCGCGCGCCCGCCATTGGCGCAGCACCTCTTCCAAAACCAGCGTCACATCGCCCACGATGCCCACATCCACCCGAACGACCTTGTTGATCGAGGACGGGTCGATATCAATATGCGCCTTTTTGGAATGCGGGCTGAAATCTTTGATGCGGCCCGTGATGCGGTCGTCAAAGCGCGCACCGATGTTGATCATCACATCGCAGCCATGCATCGCCAGATTGGCCTCGTACAGGCCATGCATTCCCAGCATCCCTAGCCAGTTCTTGCCCGAAGCAGGGTAAGAGCCAAGGCCCATCAGGGTCGAGGTAATCGGGAAATCCGTTTCCGCCACCAGATCGCGCAGCAAAACCGATGCCGTGCGGCCAGAGTTGATGACGCCGCCGCCTGTGTAGAACACGGGGCGTTCTGCGGTTTCGATCAGGTCAACCAGTTTGGCAATCAGCGCTTCATCCCCGCGCACACGAGGTTGGTAATGCGACACTTTCGCCGCTTCGCGCGGGGTATAGTCGGCGGTGGCAAATTGTACATCCTTGGGAATGTCGATCAACACCGGGCCGGGGCGGCCGTGGGTTGCGACATGGAAGGCTTGGTGCATGGTTTCGGCCAGTTTGGCGGTGTCTTTGACCAGCCAATTCATCTTTGTGCAGGGGCGGGTGATGCCCACGGTGTCCGCCTCTTGGAAACCATCGGTGCCGATCATAAAGGTAGGCACTTGGCCGGAAATCACGATCAGCGGGATGGAATCCATCAAGGCATCGGTCAGGCCCGTCACTGCATTCGTAGCACCTGGCCCCGAAGTCACCAAGGCCACCCCCGGTTTACCTGTGGAACGGGCATAGCCCTCGGCCATATGGACAGCGCCCTGTTCATGGCGCACCAGAATGTGCTGGATGTCATTCTGCTGGAAAATCTCATCATAGATTGGCAGCACGGCCCCACCGGGATAGCCAAACACCACCTCGACGCCCTGATCTTTCAGCGCCTGCACCACCATTCTTGCCCCGGTCATCTGCCGCATCGTCTCGTCCTTTATCTCAACAAAAAGCCCCCAAAGCCGCTGGGGGCGCGGGGCCAAGCCTGTCAGCGCCGCCCTGATCGGGGCGGACAGCGTGCAAGGATCAGCCCCTTGGTTTCTGGCGTATTGGCCGGGACACTAGGGTTGGGCTGCGGGGGCGTCAACCGCAAATCGACGCGAAAAATGTCGTGGACACGGGAAAAATTGAACTATTGTTGCGAAAATCAGAATTATTGCGCAAGTTTCGGTAAAAATGAACACCTATACGGTAGGTTCAGCGGAGGAAGCGCTTCCATCTAATCCTCAGCCTGCCCTTTAACAAGACCCTTGGCGTGGGCTGCTTGCCTTGCTAACGTGATCTAAGTTCGTTTTTTCAAAGGCCACCATGCGCCATACGCTTCCCATAGCGCCGCAGTTTTATGTCACAGCACCCCAGCCCTGTCCCTATCTGGACGACAGGTTTGAGCGGAAGCTGTTCACAGCCCTGCAAGGTGAACACGCGCAAAAGCTGAATGATGCGCTGTCCAAGCAAGGCTTTCGCCGCAGCCAGAATGTGCTTTATCGGCCGTCTTGTGCCGAATGTTCCGCTTGCCTATCGGCGCGGATCAAGGTGGCAGATTTTGTCCCCTCGCGCACGCAAAAGCGGGTGATGAAGGGGGCAAGCCACCTAAAGCGCAATGCCACCTCGCCTTGGGCCACTGAAGACCAGTTTGCGCTGTTTCGCCGCTATCTGGATGAACGTCACGCCGATGGCGGCATGGCCGATATGGATGTGTTCGAATTTGCCGCCATGATCGAAGAGACACCGATCAAATCGCGCGTCATCGAATATTCTCGCCCCGCGGGCCCGGGCGAACATGGCCGCCCTTTGGCCTGTGTCAGCCTGACCGACGTCTTCGAAGATGGGCTGTCGATGGTGTATTCCTTTTACGACCCCAGCCTGCAAGATCTGTCCTTGGGCACCTTTGCCATTCTCGACCATATCGAAATTGCACGCGAGGCGGGTCTGCCCTATGTCTACCTTGGGTATTGGGTGCCCGGATCGCGCAAGATGGGCTATAAGGCCAACTTCGCAGCGCTAGAGATTTATAAGGGTGGCCAATGGGTCCCCATGGGTGACCCCGCTGATCACAGCGCCCAGTTGCACCCCCTGTCGGTGGAACCGATAGCCGAGCAAGTGGCCCATATCGCCTTGCCCGAAGCCCGCACTGTATGAAGCTGGCTGCCTTTTCCGTCTTGGTCCCTGACTATGACGCCGCCATTGCTTTTTTTTGCCAAGGGCTTGGCTTTACCTTGACCGAAGATATCCCCCAAGGGCGAAAACGCTGGGTTACGGTAAGCCCGCCGGAACAAAGCCTGCGCCTTGTCTTGGCCCGCGCAGATACGCCAGCACAACACGCGGCCATTGGCCAGCAAGGGGGCGGGCGGGTCTGGCTGTTCTTGCAATCGGATGATTTTGCGCGGGACGCGGCGAAAATTTTAGCCGCAGGTGGGGTTTTTGAAGAGACCCCCCGCCATGAACCCTATGGCACGGTCGCCGTTTGGCGCGACCCGTTTGGCAACCGCTGGGATTTGATTCAACCCAAACCCTAACCGCCTCCTTATACGGCGCTTTCCCGTGTTGCCGCCATCTTTGCCGCCAAGCGCAGCGCGGCGATGGTGCTGTCGGGCTTGGCCAGACCTTTGCCCGCAATATCAAACCCCGTGCCATGATCGGGCGAGGTGCGGATAAAAGGCAGGCCCAAGGTCACGTTCACCCCGCCGTCAAAATCCAGCGTCTTGATCGGGATCAGCGCTTGGTCGTGATACATGCAAATGGCGGCGTCATAGGTTACGCGGGCGCGGGGGTGGAACATGGTGTCCGCCGATAGGGGGCCGCGCAGGTCAAAACCTTGGCCCTGAAGGCGTGCGATCAAGGGGGCAATCATCTCGATCTCTTCGCGGCCCATAGCGCCGCCTTCGCCCGCATGGGGGTTCAGGCCCGCGATTGCCAAACGGGGGCGGGCCAAGCCAAAATCGCGCTGCAAGCCAAGGGTTGTGACGCGGATCACGTCTTCCAGCAGGGCAGGGGTCAGGGTGGCGGGCACATGCGACAGGGGAATGTGGATCGTGGCAGGCACCACGCGCAGCGCCTCTGAGGCCAGCATCATCACCACCGATGCCCCACCCGCCAGATGGGCCAAGAATTCGGTATGACCGGGAAAGGCAAAGCCCGCGCCATCTTGGAGCGCCTTTTTGTGGATGGGCAGCGTGCAGAGGGCCAGAGCTTGCCCGCTTTGCACCAAATCCACCGCGCGACTGATCACGTCGATCACGCCCTGCGCATTGGCCGGATCGGGTTTGCCCGCCACGGCTTGGCCCGCAAAGCGATGCGCCAGCACGGGCAGAACGCCCTTGGGCACAAGCGGGGCCTGATCAGGGGTTGAGATTTCGGCAAACGGGGTCCCTTGCGCCAAATGGCGCGGATCGCCCAGCCAGAAAAAGGGCAGGTCCGGCAAGGCCGCGCGCGCCAGCACGGCAATCTCGGCCCCGATGCCCGCAGGTTCGCCGCACGTCAGCGCGATGGGCCGCAGCGCCCCGCTCATTCTTGAACGATGATCGCTTGTGTGCGCAGTTCTTGCATATAGGCCGTGGCCATCAGGGCGAGCTTTTCGTTCACCAAGGCCGTTTGCACATCATCGCGCGAGGCCGGAACGGTGGATTGGGGAATGCGAGAACACAGCATCACCAATTCGCCAACCCCGCCGACACCCGCCACGATGGCGCTTTCGCCCGCATCCAAACTGGCCAAAACCCCACGCAACGCGGGCGGCACGGCGGCTTCTGCCGAGGTTAGGCGTTGGAGTGCCTCTTCGGGCAAACCGCGCGCGGCGACATCTAGCCCCGCGCAATCGGTGGCCTTGCCCTGAACCGCGGTTAAATCCTGCCCTGCGGCGGGGCGGAACACGGCGTAATCCACTTGTGGCGCCCCTTTGGCATCGCCTTCTGCAATGCTTTGGTCGCGCACAAGATAAATCGCCACCGCCCCTTGCAAGACCACGGGGGCTGTGATGTCGCCGGTCTTTAAGCCCGCTAGGGCCGTGCCGACCACAGGCGGCAGGGTCGTTGTGTCAATCCAACCCAAGGCCCCGCCATCCGCCGCCGTCTTGCCTTTAGAGAAGATGCGTGCGGCATTGCTGAAATCGGTCGGTGTTTTCATTTTCTCACGGATTTTGACCGCAAGGGCCAAGGCCGTGCCCGTGCCATCATCGGGCAAGATCAGTTCTGACAACATGGCGCGCAAATTGCCGCCCGAAGCCCCGCCCTCAGCAATGCGGCGGTCCACCTCGGCATCGGTCACTTTCAAGCGGCCGCTGAACTTGGCCCGCAACACCGCGCGCCAAATAAGCCCCGCTTTGACAAAATCGCGAAAGCTTTGCGGTTCAACACCCGCATCGCCGATGGCTTTGATGAAATCTTCGGCCGACAAATTGGCGCGGGCGGCGAATTCTGTCATGCCTGCGCCCACGTCTTGATCGCTGATATTGACACCCAAGGATTTGGCCGCGTCCATTTGCAAGCGGTCTGCGATCAAATCCTCGACCGCGCGCTTCTCCAAATCGCCAGTTTGCTGCAAGACTTGCAAAAAGGCCAAACGCTGCGCCACTTCATAGCGGGTGACGACCGTGCCATTCACCGTGACGGCGGGGGAAAACATATCCCCTTCGGCCCGCGCGGGGATGGGCCCAAGGCCCAAGGCCAGCACTCCAAGGCTTAGGCAGAGGGCCAGTGCCAGTCGCATCCCGATCATCGCTTTGTGCGTCATAGGCTCATTCCTGTTGCGTCACTTGCGGCATTGATGCTGCGGTCCTTGCGCAGCATTTCCGCCAAATCCTAAAAGTTCGACCATCAGGCCGAAATCTGTGCTCGGCTCTATACTAGTCGAGGACGTGTATCTGCGCGAGACGGAAAGATCGACCAAAAGACATTCATTGCGATAGGTCATTTGCAACCCTGCCTGTGCCGTGCTTTCTGAAACCAAGTCATAGCGGTTTGTCAGATGCGCCGTCCAGTTGCCTGTCATGGCATAGGTGCTGTCCAGCACAAGTTCGCGCACGTCTTGATCGCGGTTTTCGGCGATATCGGCCAGAATATAGCGATAGCCGCCTGACAAGTTTATCTTGGGTCTTTGGATGCGAAACAGCATCTCGGCCTTTGAGGGGGTAAGATCTTGGTTCAGCAAGAAGCGCGATAAAAGGCCCAGATGGCCCGGGCTGTCCACCGACCAAGACAAAAGCCAATCCGAACTTTGCCCTGATAGCCCCGAGGGTTCGCTGAATTGGTCTAGGTCTTCCAAGCGCAGCACGCGCCCTGCAGTGGCACCCGCCGTCCATCCCGCAGGGCTTGTGCGCAGATAATTGACCCCCAGATTAAGCCGCGTTCCCCCTTCAAAGGCATCGGCACCCGGAAAGCGGTCTAGGCTAAAGAGGTTGCTTTCATCAAATTCCACCAGCGCGGAATCCTCGTTGGGGATGCTGCTGTCGGGATTGGGGGCAGAGACGATCTGCACCACAGGTTCAATCACCTGCACCGCGCCCTTTGCATCCGCTTTCACAAAGGGCCAGCGCAATGCCAAGCCGCCTGTGGCCGTGCCGCGATAGGGTTGGTCGGGATAGTAATCGTCTTGACCGATGCGGTAAAAATCGGCCTCTGCGTCCACGCCGCTGGACAGCTGCATGCCGTTGTCAAAGGTCCAATTGCGCCGCCAATTGCCCTTAAAACTCAGGCGCGCCATGTCGCGGCCATCGGCGATGCCATCGGTATTGGTGTCGGCGGACACATCAGAGGGGCGATACAGGCTGTGGGCTTGCATTTCAAACCCGCCCTCACCGCCCAAAAGGGCCGGCAGAAAGCGGCGGTGCAGCACAAAATCTGACAGGGCGGCGGGCTGGGTTGTGTTGCTTTCGCCTTCGCGCAGCGAATGCAAACCGGTCAGGGCCCCCGAAAAATAGGCATCGCGCTGCACACGGGTGATTTCCACCGAGGAATCCAATCGGTCAGCCTCGGTGATGCCATAATCCACTAGATAGGCATCGTCGGTCACCGTGATGCCATGAAAGGCCAACTGATACCCGCGCCCCAGATCAAAACTGCCCGTTGCTGCCAGATAGCCGCGCGCATCGCCTGGCAGGGTTTGGTCGGTGGTCATGGCGCCGTTCACAATGATCGTGCCGCGCGTGAAGGCCTGTCGGTAGCGCATATTCAAAGTAGCCCCCCCGCCAGAGGTGACATAGGGCGTCAACGTCAGGTCGCGGTCAGGGGCATGCGCTATGAAATAGGGCAGCAAAACGCCCGAACCCAAGGCGGTGGTCGTGCGGATTTTTGGGGTCAAAAAGCCTGTCGCGCGGTCTAACGTGGGGTCTGGCACGCGCATCATGGGCAAATACATCACGGGCAGGCCCACAAAGCGCAGGCTGGCATCTGAAAACCAGATTTGTTGCGCTTGGGTGTCATGCACCACTTCGCGGGCGCGAATTTCCCACAGCGGCGTCGTCGATCCTTCGCAGATGCTGCAAGAAGAGGCCGCCACTTGGCGCATCGCCGTATAGCGCCCCTGTCCTGAGCGTTGAATTTGGCTGGCTGAGATTTGCAGCTTTTGCTGCAACATGAACCGTGCCGAGGTCATCACCCCTTCGGTCAAATCGGCGGAAAGATCGGCTTGATCGGCCAGCACCAAATTGCCTGTGCCATCGTCGATCCGAATGGGCCCTGTGATCGACAAGCGGTCGGTCGTTTGATCGTAAGTGACGGCCGAGGCTGTCAGGTGCTGGCCGTTAAAGAACACCTCCACATGGCCTGTCGCCACCAAAACGCTTTGCGATTGCACCGTGACTTGGTCGGCCACCAAAGTGGCTTGATCCTCGGCCCGGGCCGAGGCCGCAACCAGAAGCGCTAAGGCAAGCAGCAACCGGCGCATCAGCCATCCTCCAGATGCAGCAAAAAGCCCAAGGCCAAAAGCACGGCGGCTAAGGGCGGGCTCCATGCGGCCAAGATCACGGGGATCTGACCATTCTCGCCCAGGACCTGCCCGAAGTTGCGCAGAAAGAACACCCCGAAACCCGCCAGAAGTGCCAAAAGCACCAAGACCCCGGTTTGTGCCATGCGGGCGTGGCGCATGGTGAAGCCTGCTGCGATCAGCACCATGGCGGCCAAAAGCAGGGGCTGGGCCAGTTCAATCTGATACCAGACCAAATGGCTGCGCGCCGAAAAGCCCGCGCGTTCCAAGCCCGCGATATAGGTGGGCAGGTTCCAAAAGCTGATGGCACTGGGCGTGCCAAAACTGTCGTGAATGCGGTCACGGGTGAGATCGGTGGCCAAGGTGGCGCCATTGGCCAAGATTTGCACCGCGCGTTGCGGGTTGGCTTCGTTTAAGGGCCAAAGACGGCCTTGGGTCAGCACCCAAAAGCCGGGGGTCAGGGTGGCCTCGGTCGCCTCGATCCGCTGGTTGGGCGTGCCGTCGGGGCCAAAGGTCAGAAAAGTCACGTCATAAAGTTGTGTGCCATCCAGATTGGCGCGCTTGGCCTCGATCACCGTTTGCCCTGCGGTGTCGCCTTGGCGCAACCAAAGCCCCGCATCCGAGATCGACAAGATCGACCCACCCCGCGCATGGCCTTCGGAAAGAACGTCATAGCGGTGCGAGGTTGCGGCCACCAATGGGTCTAGAACCGCCACAGCAAAAGCCCCGATCCCCAAGGCGGTGACAACTGGCGCCATCAAAAACGACAGCCCCGACCGCCCCGCCGTGCGCACGACCACCAGTTCCGACGACCGCGACAGGCCCAAGAATAGGGCTATGGCTGACAGCGTCACGACCAGCGGCAAAACACGGTAAAGCGTGGCAGGCACTTTTAGGCAGGCCAGCACCAAGGCCTCTGACAGGCCAAGACCGGGGTCAGAAAACCGCCGCAACTCTTCGACCATGTCGATCATGACGAAAAGCGCGAAAAATCCGGCAAGAATCTGCAAGAACAGCAGCAAAAAGCGCCGCGCGATGTACAGGTTCAGGATCATGCCTGCCCCCCCTTCACGCGCCGTCTGCCGCTTGCCTTTGTGAGCAAGCCCCAAGCCAAGGCCAATCCCAAAAGTGGTGCCAGATAGGCCAAAGCCCAGCCCCCCGAAACCTTGGGGCCCCAATCTGCGGCCGAGGTGTTCACCCCCTGCACCACGATCAAAAGCGCTATCGCCAGCGCAATCTGCCGCCACAGGCCAAAGCGGCTGAACCCGCCCAGAACAAGCGCGCCAAAGCCTACCAGCGTGACACAAAGGGCCAAAAGCGGCTCGGCAAAGCGGTTATGGCCGTCAAAGATCAGACTTGCCGGCGGCTTGCCCGTTTCGGCCACAAGCGCGTCGGTCGGCCATAAAAGCTCTGCCGTGGTCAATTCGGCGGCAGAGCGGTTGTGGGGCCCGCCCGCTTTGATCAAAGCGCCAAGGTCAAAGGTGAAATCGGCAAAGCGTGTCACAGCCAAAGCTTGTGTGCTGCGGTTCAACCCTTGGACCATGCCGTTGAACATGATCAGTTTTGGCCCCGCATCGCCGCGCACAAACAGCGCCTTGCGCGCCGTATAGGTCGTGCGCGCATCGGGGGCGCGGTTGTCGGCCAAGAACAGGTCCAACAACTCTCCCTGGGGCGATATGTCGCGGATATAGAGCGTCACATCGGGGGCGGGGTGGGTAAAGCTGCCTTCGGTCAGATACCGCGCCGTGATGTTTTCCGAAATCGTGGCCCGCGCTGATTCGAGCGCGGAGCGGCTGGCGGGCACCAGAACATGACCCAAAATCGACATCAAAAGCCCGACCACCAGCCCAAAATACAAAACCGGCCGCGCCAGACGAAAGGCCGAAAACCCCGTGGCTTGCATCACCACCAACTCGCTTTCCGTCATCATGCGGTTGGTCACATAGACCGTGGCGATAAAGGCCGCGACAGGCAGGACCAGTTTGATAACGAAGGGCAAGGTCAGCAACGAGAATTCTAAAAAGACCAAGGCAGATTGCCCGTCGCCGATCAATTGGTCAAACAGGCCGACGGCCTTGTTCATCCAGTAGACGCCCACCAGAACCAACGCAAAAAACCCGAACAATTGCAGGAATTGCGACAGAAGATATCGGTCGATCCGGGGCAAATCCGATCCTTTGGGGTTTGGGCAGCGGCATGTGGTCTGCCAACCCTAAACGCAAAGTCGGGCGGGGAAAACTGGTATCTGGCCAATTGCGGCGCTGGGGTCTAGCGTGGTTGCAATCTTGCCAACGTAGACCCGCGTTTGGCCCCCTTTTGGTGGAGTATCTCTTATGAGCAACGTGTTGGTTCCTGAAATCCTTCTCTTTAACGCCGATGATCTGGCAGCGCGCCAAGGACGGATTGTGGTTTTGGTCGACGGAGATGCGCCGACCTCGGCCGGCGCAAAGCGTTTGGATAGATTAACACGCGGTGCGCTGCGCCGTGCTATGGCGGGCGAGGCTTGGGGCCGTGTAAAACCGGGCGAGATGATGGAATTGGCCTATCCTGCAGGGCTGGCGGCCGATGGGCTGCACTTGGTGCGGTTGCCGCGCCGCACCGATGTGGCAAGCGCGCGCAAGGCGGGTGGGGCGATTGCCCGTCTTTACGGCGCAGCCCCCGTCTTGGCGCTGGTCGAAGGCCATCCCCGCCATGCTGACCTAATCTTGGGCCTGTTGCTGCGCGCCTATAGTTTTGACGTTTACAAATCGGCCGAGAAAAAGGCCAAGGGCGCTGTGACCCTGATGGTGGGCAATGTGTCCGCAGCACAAGCCTCTTACGCCGCAGCCACCGCTTTGGCGCAAGGCGTCTTCCTCACACGCGATCTGGTCAACGAACCGGCCAATGTGCTGACCACCACCGAATTCGCGCACCGCCTGACGGGTTTGCGCGCACTTGGCGTTCAGGTTGACGTGTTGGACGAGGCCGAGTTGGAACGCCTTGGGATGCGGCTGTTGTTGGGGGTTGGGGTTGGGTCGGAATGCCCCTCGCAAGTTGTGGTGATGCGTTGGAATGGCGGTGTGGCGGGCGAGGCGCCCTTTGCGCTGGTGGGCAAGGGCGTGTGTTTTGATACGGGCGGCATCTCGATCAAGCCTGCGGGCGGGATGGAAGAGATGACGATGGATATGGGCGGGGCAGGCGTAGTGGCCGGGGTGATGAAAACCTTGGCGCTGCGCGGGGCCAAGGCCAATGTCGTGGGGCTGGTGGGGCTGGTGGAAAACATGCCTGACGGGCGCGCCCAACGCCCCGGCGACATCGTGAAATCCATGAAAGGCGACACCGTCGAGGTGATCAACACCGACGCCGAGGGCCGCTTGGTGCTGGCCGATGTGCTGTGGTACGCACAAGAAACCTTTAAACCCAAGGGCATCATCAATCTGGCAACCCTGACGGGGGCCATCATCGTGGCACTTGGGTCGGAACACGCAGGCGTTTTTTCCAACAACGATGCGCTGTGTGGGGCCTTCCTGAAAGCCGCGGGGGCTGAACATGAGGGCGCATGGCGTATGCCGATGGGCCAAGCCTATGATGACAAACTGAAATCGCGGCTGGCCGATATGATGAATGTGGGCGGGCGCGAAGGTGGCGCGATTGTGGCGGCCCAGTTCATCAAGCGGTTCATCAAGGATGATATGCCTTGGGTGCATCTGGACATTGCGGGCGTGACCTTGCTGAAGGGCGATACGCCCACAGCGCCCAAAGGGGCCACGGGATGGGGCGTTCTGGCGCTGAACCGTCTGATCGCCGATATGTTCGAAACCGCCCCTGCCAAGGCCTGACCCCACAATGCCCACCACAGCGGTCTTTTACCACCTGATGCGCGCCGGTCTGGACGAGACGGTGCTGACCACCGTCACCCGCGCGCAAGGCGCTGGCTGGCGCGTGATGATCCGCGCGCCGGATATGGGGCTGTTGCAGCATCTGGACGCCAAGCTGTGGCTAGGGCCGGAAGCGGGCTTTCTGGCCCATGGCTTGGCAGGCGGCCCCCACGATACCGATCAGCCGGTGCTGCTGGGCCAAGGTGCCACGACCAACGGCGCGCGGGGGCTTATGCTTCTGGCGGGTGCCGATGCCAGCCAAGACGAGGTGGCAGGGCTAGAACGCATCTGGGTGCTGTTTGACGGCTCTGACGATCAGGCTGTGGCAAAAGCCCGCCAAAGCTGGACTCTCTTCACCAGTTGGGGCTTGGCCGCGCAGTATTGGAGCGATGAAGACAGCGCTTGGGTCAAGAAATCTGACCGCGCCGCAGGGCTGACGGCGGGATAACATCGTTCCAAACCAAGCGAAGCGGCGATAGATCGCGGGTGGCAGGCACCGCGTCTTTACCCGCGCAAGCCCCGAGCTTCGGCGGCAAGGGCGGTGATCTGGGCCCAGTCGCCCTTGGCCAAAGCCTCTTTCGGGGCAACCCAGCTGCCGCCGACGCACAGGATGTTGGGCAAGCCCAAATAATCCCGCGCGTTCTTCAGGCTGATGCCGCCCGTAGGGCAGAACTTAACCTGCGGCAGCGGCGATCCGATGGATTTAAGATAGGCCGCCCCGCCCGCCTGTTCGGCGGGGAAGAACTTTTGCACGGTGTACCCCATCTCCAACAGTGCCATGATTTCTGACGCCGTGGCAGCACCGGGCAAAAGGGGCAGCTCATATTCTGCACAAGCGTCTAACAGCCGCTGTGTCACCCCTGGCGACACCCCAAATTTCGCCCCCGCCGCCTTGGCCGCTTTGACATCGGCAGGGGTCAGCAAAGTGCCCGCCCCCACAACTCCGCCCTCAACCTCGGCCATAATGCGGATGGCCTCCAGCGCTACGGGCGTGCGGAGCGTTACCTCTAAGGCGGGCAAGCCGCCCGCCACCAAGGCCTGTGCCAAATTGCGGGCATGGGCCAAATCTTCCACCACGATCACCGGCACCACAGGGGCAAGGCGGCAGATTTCGGCGGCTTGAAGCGATTGTTGGGCGGGGGTCATGGCGGTTTCCTTTCGCCCTTGGGCGCTTGGGGGAGAGGGCAGGAGCCTCCGGCGGGGATATTTGGGCACATATGAAAGGGCAAGAGGATTGGTGTGGGCTGACCCCCTGCCACGGGCCGCAGAGCGGGGGCAGCAGGGGGCCTTTCACACGTGGCGGTCATCGGCGTCCCCGCCTGTACCGCCCCTCTAGTTTGCGCCCTTATCCTTTCATATGTGTTAAAATATCCCCGCCGGAGGCTCTTTCTTTGGCGGTTCAGTACAGGCTGGAGGCCCCTTCAGTAGATGGGCCCACTTGGGCGCGGAAGGCGGCGAAGAGTTCGCGGCCCAAGCCCCAGGCGTTGGCCGACAGGTCAGCCGTGGCCAGCGGGCGGGCATCAAAGTCTGGGGCCAGCACGGTCAGCGTGCCCGCCACGGCATCCAGCCGCACCACATCGCCGTCGCGCAGTTTGGCGATGGGACCGCCGGCGGCGGCTTCGGGTGAGATATGGATTGCGGCGGGCACTTTGCCCGAGGCGCCAGACATGCGGCCATCTGTCACCAGCGCCACTTTCAGCCCGCGCTCTTGCAGGATCGACAGCGTGGGTGTCAGCGAGTGTAATTCTGGCATCCCATTGGCTTGCGGGCCTTGAAAGCGCACGACGACGATGGTGTCAGCGGTGAATTCCCCCGCCTTAAACGCCGCTTTGACGGCGTTTTGGTCATGAAACACCCGCACGGGGGCCTCGATCACATGGCGTTCGGGTGTCACGGCGGAAACCTTGATGACGCCGCGACCCAAGTTGCCAGACAGTTGTTTCAAGCCGCCGGTCGCGGCAAAGGGGGTTGCCACAGGGCGCACGATTTTGTCGTTGAGCGTTTCTTTGGCCCCGGCGACCCATGCGATGCGGCCATCGGTCAGCTTCGGTTCCATCCGGTAGGCGGCCAAGCCATCGCCCATCACGGTTTTCGCATCTTCGTGCAAAAGCCCCGCATCCATCAGCTCGCGCATCAAAAGCCCCAAGCCGCCCGCCGCATGAAACGCGTTCACATCGGCCATGCCGTTGGGGTAAACCTTGGCCATCAGTGGCACGGTTTGCGAGATCTCGTCAAAATCTGCCAGATCCAGCAGCACGCCCGAGGCGCGCGCCATGGCCGGCAGGTGCAAGATCAGGTTTGTTGACCCGCCCGTTGCCATCAGCCCCACAATCCCGTTCACATAGGCGCGTTCGTCCAAGATATCGCCAGCGGGGCGAAAATCATTGCCGAGTGCTGTGATCGCCGCTGCGCGTTCCACCGCCGCCACCGTCAACGCCTCGCGCAGCGGGGTGCCGGGGTTGACGAAGGAGGAGCCGGGCAGGTGCAGGCCCATAAACTCCATCAGCATCTGGTTGGTGTTGGCCGTGCCGTAAAAGGTGCAAGTGCCGATCCCGTGATACGAGGCCATCTCGGCCGCCATCAGCGCGTCGCGGCCCACTTCGCCGTTGGCGAATGCATTGCGAACACGGGATTTTTCTTCATTGGGCAGGCCCGAGGTCATAGGCCCTGCAGGCACAAACACCGCTGGAATATGGCCAAAGGTTGCCGCCGCGATGATCAGGCCGGGGACGATCTTGTCGCAGACGCCTAAGAACATCGCTGCATCAAAGGTGTTGTGCGACAGGGCAATGCCCGCAGCCATTGCGATGACATCGCGCGAAAACAGCGACATCTCCATCCCCGGTTGGCCTTGGGTCACGCCATCACACATGGCGGGCACGCCGCCCGCCACTTGGGCCGTGGCCCCCACGCGCCGCGCCGCGGTTCGGATGAGTTCGGGGTAATGTTCATAAGGATGGTGGGCCGAGAGCATATCATTATAGGCCGTCACGACGCCAATATTGGGGGCGCGGGCGGCGGCCAAAGCCTCTTTATCTTGCCCCATCGCGGCATAGGCATGGGCCTGATTGCCGCAGGTCAAATGCCCCCGCACTGGCCCTTTGCTGACCGCTTGGCCGATCCTGTCCAGATAGATCCCCCGCGATGCGGCCGATCTTTCGCGGATCCGGTCGGTCACGCGGGCAATGGTGGGGTGCAGGGCCATGGGAACCTCGATCAAAATTCTAACGTATTCTAACAGCTCTTGGTAGCGCTAACAACCGCTTTTTGTGCGCAACCCCGATACCATGCCCGAAAGCGGGGCCTTTCGAAAGGGCTGCGAAGCGGGTAAGGGGGGCTTATGAGCGACCATACAAATCTCGATGATGAGCCCGCCTCCACCTCGGCCCCCACAGGCCGTGCCCATTCCCGCCCCGTGGTGCGCCTGCGCCCCAAGGCCGAAGCCCGCGCTGTGCGGTTGGGCTTTCCATGGGTTTACGCCGACGAGTTGGTGACCGACCGGCGCACGGCCTCTTTGGCCCCCGGCGCTTTGGCTGTGCTGGAAGATGGCGAGCGGCGCGAGATTGGGCTTGTGACCGTCAACACCAAATCCAAAATCATCGCCCGTATGCTGGACCGTGACGCCTTAGCACAGATTGATCAAGCGTGGTTCGCTGCCCGCCTGACCACCGCTTTGGCCCTGCGCGAACGTCTGCATGACACGCCGCACTACCGCCTGATCCATGCCGAGGCGGACGGCTTGCCCGGTGTGATCATCGACCGCTTTGGCGACGCTGCCGTCATCCAACCCAACGCCGCTTGGGCTGAGGCGCATATTGATGCGCTGTCTGCCGCTTTGCAGCAAGTGACGGGTGTTTCGGTTGTCATCAAGAACGGCACGGGTCGTGCGCGGGCTTTGGAGGGGTTGAAGGACGAAAACGTTGTTCTCGCTGGAAGCCTGTCAGGCCCGATCCCCGTGCCGATGAACGGGGCGACTTATTTTGCCGATCTGGAAGGCGGGCAGAAAACCGGCCTGTTCTTTGATCAACGCCCGAACCACGCCTTTGCCAAGCGAATGGCCAAGGGTTCCAAAGTGTTGGATGTGTTTTCTAATGTTGGCGGCTTTGCCTTGGCAGCCCTTGCGGGCGGCGCACAAAGCGCTTTGGCGGTGGATGCTTCGGCCCCCGCTTTGGCGCTGGCGGCCAAAGGGGCTGCGGCTTCGGGCTTTGCCAACTTTGCCACTCGGCAGGGCGATGCCTTTGATGTGCTGGAAGCTTTGGGCACCGAGGGCGCGCGCTTTGATATGGTGATCTGCGATCCGCCCGCCTTTGCGCCCAACAAGAACGCGCTGGAAGCCGGTTTGCGCGCTTACGAGCGGGTGGCAAAGCTGGCGGCGGGCTTGGTTTCCTCCGGCGGCTATCTGGTCTTGTGCTCATGCAGCCATGCCGCTGATCTGACAGCCTTTCGCAACGCCTGTGCGCGCGGCATCGGGCGGGGTGGGCGCAAGGCGCAGTTGATCTACACGGGCTTTGCTGGCCCCGATCACCCGATGATGCCAGTTCTGGCCGAAAGCGCTTACCTGAAATCGCTGTTCTTCCGGCTGGACTGATGCGCGCTGTTCTGGACGCTTGCGTTTTATTCCCCACGGTGCTGCGCGAGTTGTTGTTGGGCGTGGCAGCCAAAGGGCTGTATGAACCGCAATGGTCTGACAGAATTTTGCGCGAATGGGTGCTGGCCACGGCGAAACTCGGCCCCGTGGCGCAAGCCTTAGCCGAGGGGGATGCCGCTTTGGCCAAGGCCGCCTTCCCCCGCGCCAGCGTGCAGGCCCAGCCCAATATAGAGACGCGTTTATCCCTGCCTGACCCTAACGACATCCATGTTCTGGCTGTGGCCATCGCGGGCCATGCCGATGCGATTGTGACGTTTAACGCCGTCGATTTCCCCCGCCCTGTCTTGGCGGATGAAGGGATCGAGCGGCGCGATCCTGATGGGTTCTTGTGGGAACTGTGGTCGCGCCACCCCTCTGACGTGGGGGCCGTGGTGGTGGCCGTGCATGCCCGCGCGGAAGAGATGGCCGGTAAGCCTTTGCCGATACGCGCTTTTTTGAAACGTGCGCAGTTGTGGCGCTTGGGTAAGGCTATCGAAGGCGGCTGATCTAGCGCAGCGTCTTGATGCCCTTGGCCAATCCAGCCAAGGTCAGCGGCACCATTTGCCCATTGAACAAAGTGCGGATCATCTGGGTGGAGCGGGTGTAGCCCCATTGCGGCTCTTCCATCGGATTGATCCACAAATGGCGCGGCCACTGCTGGGCGGCACGTGTCAGCCACGTGCGGCCAGATTCGGGGTTCCAATGTTCCACCGAGCCGCCGGGGCTGTCGATTTCATAGGGGCTCATCGCGGCATCGCCGACAAAGATGGCGCGGTAATCGGGGCCATAGCGGCGCAGAATGTCCCATGTGGGTATGCGCTGGGTTAGGCGTCGGGCGTTGTCGGTCCACACCTCTTCATACAGGCAATTGTGGAAGTAGAAAAACGACAGCTGGCGGAATTCGGCTTTGGCTGCGGCAAACAGGGCTTGGGTCGCCAAGACATGGCCGTCCATCGACCCACCAACATCAAGAAATAAAAGCAGCTTGACCGCGTTGCGCCGTTCGGGGCTTGTCTGCACATCCAGCCAGCCTTGCCGGGCGGTGGCGGAAATGGTGGCGGGCAGATCAAATGTGCTCTCCCCCGTGCGGGCCCATTGCCGCAGGGCGCGCAGGGCGAGTTTCAGGCTGCGCGGGCCAATTTCAGCGTCATCGTCAAGGTTCTTAAACTCGCGCTTTTCCCACACCTTCACCGCGCGGGAATGCGTGCTTTGGCCACCAATCCGCACTCCTTCGGGGTTGTAACCGGAATTGCCAAAAGGCGAGGTGCCGCCCGTGCCGACCCATTTGTTGCCACCCTGATGGCGGTCTTTTTGTTCGGCGAGCCTGTCGCGCAAGGCATCCATCAAGGCTTGCAAGCCGCCCAAGGATTTGACGGCTTCGCGCTCTTCCGGCGATAAATGCCGCATCAGGCGGTCGTCTAGCCAATCAGCGGGCAGGTCTAGGGCTTGCAGCACCTCTTCCAGGGGCAGGGTATCAAGCCCTTGAAAGCTTTCGGCAAAGGCGCGGTCGAAGCGGTCAAAGAACCGCTCATCTTTCACCAGGGCCAGTCGGGCCAGATGGTAAAACCCCGTCACATCATGCGTGACCAGTCCGGTTTTCAAAGCGCCCAAAAACGCCAGATATTCACCCAAACTCACCGGAACCCCTGTCTTTCGCAAGCACAGGAAGAAAGGTTGGAACATCTTAGTGCGTCAGCCGGTCAATCGCGATCGACAGCAATACCGCCAAAAGCCCTAGGCCAATGGCATAGGCCGCGCCATACTGGGCGGCGTCCAAACGGTTGCCGCCACGTTTGCGGGCACGCAGTGCGCCCCAGACAGCCCCAATGACCATTGCCGGTAGCCAAATCATCGCCCTAATCCTTGTTCTGCACGCTTAAGCGCAGCCTTACCGCGCCAAGATGGGCCTGTATAGGCCAAGCCTTTACCTGTCGCGCCGCGCCATGAAGGCAAGCTTTTCAAACAGCGCCACATCCTGCTCATTCTTCAGCAAGGCACCGTAAAGGCGGGGCAGGTTGGTCTTGGCATCGCGCTGCAAATCGGCAGGCGTCAGATCATCGGCGAGCAACAGCTTCAGCCAATCCAGCACCTCTGATGTCGAGGGTTTCTTCTTCAACCCCGGCGCTTCGCGAATGTCAAAGAACTGGGTCAGGGCTGCTGCCAACAGGTCTTCTTTCAGGTGGGGAAAATGCAGGCGCACGATGGCGGCCAGACCTTCGGGCGAGGGGAAGCGGATGAAGTGAAAAAAGCAGCGGCGCAAAAAGGCGTCGGGCAGTTCTTTTTCGTTGTTGGACGTGATGATGACCACGGGGCGATGGATAGCACGGATGGTTTGGCCGGTTTCATAAACGTGAAACTCCATCCGGTCTAATTCCTGCAACAGGTCGTTTGGGAATTCGATATCGGCCTTATCGATCTCATCAATCAACAGCACGACGCGCTGGGGCGCGCTGAACGCCTGCCACAACTTACCGGGGCGGATGTAGTGGGCGACATCATGCACCCGCGCCTCGCCCAACTGGCCGTCACGCAATCGGGCGACGGCATCATATTCGTACAGGCCTTGCGCGGCTTTGGTGGTGGATTTGACGTGCCATTCCATCAGTTCCATCCCCAAACTGGCCGCAACCTGACGTGCCAGTTCGGTTTTTCCGGTGCCCGGTTCGCCCTTAACCAACAAGGGCCGCCCCAAGGCCACAGCCGCGTTGACGGCAAGGGCCAGATCGTCAGGGACCACATAGCCTGCGGTTGAGGTAAATTTCACTGTCATTCCAAGCCCCTGCGCGATGATCTTGGGCCAACCTAAAGCAGGCGGCAAAATCGCGCAACGCCTAGTGACAAGGCGTCGGCTTTGGGCTAGAGGATCGCGCAACAAGAGCGCACCTTGGACCTTTCCAAGGCCGCCCAAGGATGGCCCCCTTGGCTGCGCCTGAACAGGAGAGCTTATATGAAAGCCGAAATCTTCCTGCCCGAAGATTACCGCCCGGCCGAAAGCGAGCCTTTCATGAACGATCTGCAGCTGGAGTATTTCCGCCGCAAGTTGATCGTTTGGAAGCAAGAGCTTTTGGGCCAAAGCGCTGAAACCATCGACAATTTGCAAGATTCGGCGCGGTCAGTGCCCGATCTGGCCGACCGCGCATCAGAAGAAACTGACCGCGCGCTGGAACTGCGCACCCGTGACCGCCAGCGCAAACTGGTGGGCAAGATTGATGCCGCGCTGCGCCGGATCGAGAATGGCGAGTATGGCTATTGCGAAGTTTCGGGCGACCCTATCAGTCTAAAGCGGCTGGATGCGCGGCCGATTGCCACGATGACGCTGGAAAGCCAAGAAAAGCACGAGCGCCGCGAAAAAGTGCACCGCGACGAGTGATCGTGCCCTGCTGGCCTGTGGCCTAGTGTTGAAAGCGCCGGGCCTTGTGGTCCGGCGTTTGCGTTTGTGGCCTGTTAAGGGCGCGCGGCGGCTTCTGCTTGGGGGGCTGCCGCCCCGCAGTCTTTGCGCGCGTATTTTGGCCTGGGTGAAGGGGGCGTGATGAGTTTGATCGGGCAGAAGATCACGGTTCTGGGGGCGGGGGTGGCCGGACTGGCCGTGGCGCGGGCCTTGGCCTTGCGCGGGGCGCAGGTGGTGATGTTAGAGCAGGCAGCGGCTGTAGCCGAGGTGGGGGCGGGCCTGCAGGTGTCGCCCAATGGCGCGGTGGTGTTGGACGCTTTGGGGCTGGGCGACGCGCTGAAGGCTGTGGCGCTGCGAGCACAGGCGGTGGACTTGCGCGATGGGGTCAGCGGAAATCTGGTCACGCGGCTGGACGTGGGGCGGCTTGCGCCTGATCAAGGCTATCACTTTGTCCACCGCGCTGATTTGATTGAGATTTTGCGGCAGGGTGCAGTTGAGGCGGGGGTTGAGCTGCGGCTGAACGCGCGGGTTTTGTCGGTGTCGCTCACGGGCGCTGTTCCGATCGTTGAGCTACAGAGCGGGGCGCAAGAAGCTGGTTTGCTGATTGGGGCGGATGGGCTGCACTCGGCCACGCGGGCGGCGTTGAACGGGGCCGAGGTGCCCTTTTTCACCCATCAAGTCGCATGGCGCGCCTTGATTGCGGGCGATGGCGGGCCGGATGTGGCCGAGGTGCATATGGGCGCGGGGCGGCATTTGGTCAGCTATCCGCTGCGCGGCGGAGCCTTGCGCAACATTGTCGCGGTCGAAGAACGGCAGGCGTGGGTCGAGGAAAGCTGGGCCCTGCGCGATGATCCGATGGATCTGCGGGTGGCGTTTGAAAGTTTTACGCCGCGCGTGCGCGGCTGGTTGGATCAGGTGCAAGATGTTGGCCTGTGGGGCCTGTTTCGCCATGATGTGGCGCGGGTGTGGCAGCGCGGTTTGCCACACGGTGGGGTGGCGATTTTGGGTGATGCAGCACACCCGACCTTGCCCTTTCTGGCGCAGGGGGCCTGCATGGCGCTAGAGGATGCGTGGGTTCTGGCCGCGTCTTTGGCGGGCAGTGACAGCATATCAGCGGGCTTGGCGGCCTATGAAGCCGCGCGCAAGCCGCGCTGTGCGCGCATTGTGGCTGCGGCCAACACCAATGCGCGGCTGTATCATCTGCGCGGTGTGGCGAGGCCCGTGGCGCATCTGGCGCTGAGTTTGGGCGGAAGGGTGGCCCCGAGTGCCGTTTTGGGGCGGTTTGATTGGCTTTATCGCTACGACGTGACCAAGGGCGCGTAACGCAAAAGGACGGCACTGGGCGTGCCGTCCTTTTTCATGTCACAGCTTAGTCTTACGCCTTAGCCAGATCGCGCAGCACATAGTGCAGCACGCCGCCGTGGCGGACATAATCAATTTCGATTTCGGTATCAATCCGGCATTTGATCTGGATCGTCACCGCTTTGCCATCGCCGTAGGTGATGGTGCAAGGCACGGTCGACAGGGGCTTCAAGTCGCCCTCAAGGGCTGCAATATCAACCACTTCGTTGCCCGTTAACCCCAACGACTTGCGCGTTTGGCCGCCGGTGAATTCGAACGGGATCACCCCCATGCCCACAAGGTTCGAACGGTGGATACGCTCAAAACTTTCGGCAATCACAGCCTTTACGCCCAGCAATGCCGTGCCCTTGGCTGCCCAATCACGCGACGATCCTGCGCCATATTCGATGCCGCCAAAGATCACCAAGGGCGTTCCAGCGGCCTGATATTCCATGGACGCATCGTAGATCGAAGTTTGCACCCCATCAGGGCCTTTGGAATAGCCGCCCTCAACCCCATCGAGCATTTCGTTCTTAATGCGGATATTGGCGAAGGTGCCGCGCATCATGACTTCATGGTTGCCGCGCCGCGCGCCGTAAGAGTTGAAGTCGGCCACAGGCACTTGCCGTTCGGTCAGATACTTACCAGCGGGGGTGGTGGCTTTGAACGACCCTGCCGGAGAGATGTGGTCAGTCGTGATCATATCTCCCAGCACGGCCAGAACCCGCGCGCCGGTGATGTTCTTGATCACGCCGGGGGTTTGCGACATGCCACGGAAATAGGGCGGGTTTTGGATATAGGTGGAAGCCGCCGGCCAATCATAGGTTTCCGAATCGGTGATCTTGACCGCTTGCCACTTGGCATCGCCCTTAAAGACATCGGCGTATTTCTTCAAAAACGCCGCACGGGTCACGGTGGCTTCGACCAAATCGGCGACCTCTTTCGTCGTGGGCCAGACATCTTTCAGATAGACAGGCCCGTTGGTGCCCATGCCCAAAGGTTCGGTCGTCAGGTCGATGTTCAAATCCCCCGCCAAAGCATAGGCCACGACCAAGGGCGGCGAGGCCAGATAGTTGGCACGTACGTCAGGCGAAATGCGGCCTTCAAAGTTGCGGTTGCCCGACAGAACAGCTGTTGCCACCAGATCGCCCTCGGCAATGGCGGCCGAAATCGCAGGGTCCAGCGGGCCAGAGTTGCCGATGCAGGTGGTGCAGCCATAGCCCACAAGGTTAAAGCCCACGGCATCAAGGTCTTCTTGCAAGCCTGCGGCGTTCAGATATTCGCTGACCACTTGGCTTCCGGGGGCGAGAGAGGTTTTCACCCAAGGCTTCGCCGTCAGCCCCAAGGCCCGCGCTTTGCGCGCCACAAGGCCCGCGCCGATCATGACATAGGGGTTCGAGGTATTGGTGCAGGATGTTATCGAGGCGATCACGACCTTGCCCGACGACATGGTATAATCGTGGCCATTTACAGGCACTTGCACCCCTTGCGGGCGATTGAACGCGCCGTCCATCTCGCGTGCGAAAGAAGCTTTCGCATCCGTCAGCGCCAAGTAATCTTGCGGGCGCTTGGGGCCGGAAATGGCGGGCACGATCGTGCCCATGTCAAGATGCAGGGTCGAGGTGTAGATGGGCGCGTAATCTGCGCCGCGCCACATGCCGTTGGCTTTGGCATAAGCCTCGACCAGCGCGATGCGCGCTTCGTCGCGGCCTGTGCCGCGCAGGTAGCGGATGGTTTCGCCGTCAATCGGGAAGAAGCCACAGGTCGCCCCGTATTCGGGCGCCATGTTGGCGATGGTGGCGCGGTCGGCCAAGGGCAGGTGATCAAGGCCTTCGCCGTAGAATTCGACAAATTTGTTCACCACGCCATGCTTGCGCAGCATTTGCACCACTTTCAGCACCAGATCGGTGGCTGTCGTGCCTTCAACCATGGCGCCGGTCAGCTTAAAGCCCACCACTTCGGGGATCAGCATGGAAACGGGTTGGCCCAGCATCGCGGCTTCAGCCTCAATCCCGCCCACGCCCCAGCCCAGAACGGCCAGACCGTTGACCATGGTGGTGTGGCTGTCAGTGCCCACCAGCGTGTCGGGGTAAGCCACTTGCACGCCGTGCTGATCGGCATCGGTCCACACGGTTTGGGCCAGATATTCCAGGTTGACCTGATGGCAAATGCCCGTGCCGGGGGGCACCACGCGGAAGTTGTTAAAGGCTTTTTGCCCCCATTTCAGGAACACATAGCGTTCCATATTGCGTTCATATTCGCGGTCAACGTTGGCTTGAAAGGCGCGGGGTGTGCCAAATTCGTCGATCATCACGGAATGGTCGATCACCAAATCGACTGGCACCAGCGGGTTGATCTTGGCGGCCGATCCTTTCAGCCCCAAAATCCCATCGCGCATCGCGGCCAGATCGACCACAGCGGGCACGCCGGTGAAGTCTTGCATCAAGACCCGTGCGGGGCGGTAAGCGATTTCGCGCGGGTTTTGCCCGCCCAGCTTGGCCCATTCGCCAAAGGCGCGAATGTCATCTAGCGTGACGGTCTTGCCATCTTCAAACCGCAGCATGTTTTCCAGCACGACTTTCAGCGCAGCGGGCAGCCGCGAAAAGTCGCCCAAGCCTGCGGCTTGCGCTGCGGGGATCGAATAGTAATCCACCGACGCGCTGCCAAAGGTCAGGGTCTTGCGGGTCTTTGCGCTGTCATGTCCAACGGTGACGGTCATATCGGCCTCCTAGGGGGCAAGGGGATCTTTGGGCGCCTTTTGCCGCAGGACGGCAGGCAGGGCAAGGAATCAATCGGGGCTTTGCGCTATTGTATGCAATTGTATGCCGATTTTCCAGAGACATTCGATGCGCTTTTTACAGCAGCTCTAAGCCCGCTGCCTGCAACATCGCAAAACCTTGATTGGCTTGGGCCTGCGGTTTTGGATAGACAGGGCCGAAGTTGGAGACAGTCTTGATGAAACACTTGGCACTCAGCACAGCCTTTGGTCTTTGGGCCGCAAGCGGCGCAGTGGTCGCAGCGCAGGATTTGGGCACTTCGGGCACGGTGGTGGAGCTTTATACCTCGCAAGGTTGTTCCTCTTGCCCGCCCGCCGATGCCTATTTGCGCCTTTTGGCGGCGAACCCAGATGTGATCGCCTTGGCCTTGCATGTGGATTATTGGGATTACATCGGTTGGTCCGACCACTTTGCCCAACCCTATTTCACCGACCGCCAGAAAGCCTATGCGCATCGGGTGGGATCAAACACGATTTACACGCCGCAGATGATTGTGGGCGGCCGCGCCCAGGTTGAGGGGACCGACCCCGAACAGGTCGAACACGCCATTCGCCGCGATCAGCAGATGCCCGTTTTGGTGCAGTTACAACTGATCCGCCAAGGCAGCCAGTTGGAAATTGTGGCCGATGCCACGCCGCCCCTTGCAGCGCCTGTGCAAGTGCAACTGGTGCGCTATCATCCCTTGGCCTCGGTGCAGATCGAAGGTGGAGAGAATGCCGGACGCGTGATGGACTATGCCAATGTTGTCACCGATTGGGTCAGTTTGGGCCAATGGGATGGGTTAAGTGCCTTGCATCTGACTGCACAGGTGTCAGGCCCAGAGGCAGTGGTGGTGATTTTGCAAGCCGCAGGGCCGGGTGAGATTTTGGCCGCCGCGCAGATCAAGTAATCTTGCGCCAGCGCCGATGCACCCAGAACCATTGTTCGGGCCGCAAGCGCACTTGGGCGGCAAGGCTGTCATTCAGCGCTTGGGTCATGGTGACAGGGTCGGTGTGGGGGATGGGCGCTTCGATCAACAGATCGAAATGCAACCCATCGGCTTGGCGGATGCCATAGACAGGCACCAGCAAGCAATTGTATTTCAACGCAAGCTCTGCCGCCGATAAGGATGTGCGCGCCTTGCGGCCCATGAAATCCAGCACTGCGCCGGTGTAAAAATGCTGATCGATCAGCATCCCCAACATCCCACCCGCTTTCAGATGGGTGACAAGCTCTGCCAAGCCGCGCCTACCGCGTGCAAACAGGGGTTCTGATATGGCGCGGATGGTGGCGGCGAAATGGCGGTCGAAATAGGGGTTTTGTTGTGGGCGATAAAGGGCTGCCACAGGTTTGCCCTGACTGGCCAAAACCGCTCGGGCGATATCGTGATTGCCAAAATGGCCCGAGACAAAGATCACCCCGCGCCCCTCGGCTTGAGCGGTCAGAATGGGGGCCATGCCCGCGCCAAGTATGGGCGCGTCGGCGACAAGGGCTTTGAAGGCTTTTGGTGAATAAAGCTCGGCCAAGGTGCGCCCTGCGTTGTCGCAAACGGCGCGGGTGATGGCATCGACCCGCGCTTGCGGCAAATCGGGCCAGATCAGCGCCAAATTGGCGCGCACCCGTTGGCCATAGCCGGCAAAGGGCGCAATCACCGCGCGCATGGCCCAGCCCCCCAAGGGAATGCGCCAGCGATAGGGCAAGATGCGCAACAGGGCCAAAAGCCCCATCACGACCAGATTCTGGCCCCTGTCCAACAGGTCAGTGATCCGCAAAGCCGAGGCAGAAGGTGCGCGCTTGTTGCCCAAGGATCCTATGCCGGCGGCTTGGCCGCGCCGACCCTTTCTTGACGCCAGACATAAAGCCCTGCCAAGGCGATCACAAGCGCGCCCAACAGCGTAAACTCATCAGGCCAAGCGCTGTAGATGGCGATGGACCAGATCACGGCAAAGACCATGTCCAGATAGCCAAAGGGGGCCAGCACCGTCGCCTCGGCCAGCGAATAGGCGCGGATGGTAAAGTACTGGGCGATGGCCCCCAGCGCACCCAACAAGGCAAACAGCGGAATATCGGCCAAGGCGATGGGCTTCCACGAAAAGGGCAAAAGGACCGAGGTGATGATAGACCCGAAAAGCGCTGCGTAAAACATCGAGGCCCAAGGGGTTTCTTGCGCGCCCACCAGCCGCGTCAGCAGCATATTGGCCGAATAGCAGACCGCACAGGCCAAAGGCAGAAAGGCCGCAGCAGAGAACACCCCCATGCCGGGGCGGATCAAGATCATGGCGCCAATCATCGCCACACCCACCGCAATCAACCGCGCGCGGGTGAGTTTCTCGCCCAAAAACAGCCCCGCGCCCAAGGTGATCAGCACGGGGTTAATGTCGGCCAAAGCCGTCGCCTCGGCCAAGCCGATGTATTGCAACGAGGTGAAGAACAAGATCGTCGTGCCCAGTTGCGTGGCCGATCGCAGCACGTGCCAACCGGGAAGTTTGGTCCGCACGGCGGTGGTCAGTTTTGGGCCAAGGTAGATCAGCACAAAGGCCAATTGGCCCACATTGCGCGCCCAGACAGCCTCGATCGCGGGGTAGTGGGCGACCAAATGCTTGGCCAAGGCATCCATAGCGGTGAAAAAGAAGATGGCGATGGCCAGAAAGGCGATGCCCTTGCTGGTGGCGGGAAGGGCCGTCTTGATCACGAGATATCCTTGGGGCTCAGGCAGGTGCCCCAAGGTAAGCGCGCTGTGTCCCAAGGGCAAGGGTTGCTGGCGCGCGTCAGCCGGCATGCCTTAGCCGGCGGGCCTAGTCGTCGGGCTGTTGCAAGGTGATCTCGCCACTGGTTTCCAACTGGCGGATCACGGCCACGATCTTGCCCAAGGCTTGCTCTCCCTCTTTCGATTTGACCTTGCCGCGAAAGCTGGCTTCTTCGCGCAGCGTTTGGGCCATGCGTTGGGGCAGGCAAGTCAAAATGAATTCGGCAGAGGGTTCAAGCTTGGGTTGGCCGCGCGCATAGGCCAAGGCGATGGCAAGATCGGCCTGATCAACCAAGCGGACCACAGCAGGCACATCGCGCGGGCCCAGTTTGGTGCGGATATGTTCAAACGGCAAAAGCCATTTTTCCACCGTTTCGGCAAAGTGGGCGTCCTCTTCTTGCAGGCTTTTCATCAGACTGTCGCGCAGGGCGGCGGGGGCGCTGGTTAAGATGGCCCCCACCCGTTCGCCGGGGCGGGCCTTAAAGGCCTTGATCGGGCGGTTATCCAGCTGTTCGGCCACCGAAAGGCCAATGCGGCGCACGGCTTCGGGGGCGATGTCACCGGTCAAAGACACGGCATAGGCCAAATGCCGTGCGCGCTCACCCGGGACTTTGGACAAAAGCTCTGCGGCAAGGGCTGCGGGCAGTTTCGACAGGATCACGGCGCAAACTTCAACCCCTTCTTCCAGCAGGACAGGCAAAAGCACTTCGGCGGGAAGTGAGGTGATCCTTTGCCAAGGATCGTCGCCGCTGTGATGGGCAGACAGGCGGCGCAAACGGCCTGTGGCCCCGTCAGACAAGTGGCGTTCCATCAAAGACAAAGCACCCGGCAGGCCGTTGGGAAAGGACAGGCCCAGCCCTTCCAACTCGGCCAGAAACTCGCGCACGACAGACTGCAGTGTATTGCGCGACACTCGGCGCATCTGGCCCATTTGCTCTGTGAGGGCTGTTTGCAACCCTTCGGGCAGCGACGCCAGATCAAGACTTGCCCCTTCTGACAGCAAAAGCCGCACGATGATGGCGGCTTTTTCGCGGGGGCTGATGGTTTCGCCGATGGCAGACCCGCGCGGGGATGCCAAACCGCCCGTGTTTGAAAAACTGGCCTGCGCGTTGATAGCCATGACGCCCCCGATTCGTGCTGACGTTCAGCCTAGGGGCGTGGGCGTAAAGTGCGGGTTAACGGTGCAGGGTCAGGTGCCAAAAACCCGCTTGAAAATCGTCTCAACATGCTTGGTGTGATAAGCCAAATCGAATTTCTCTTCGATCTGGTCGGGTGACAGGGCGGCGGTCACTTCGGCGTCGGCCAGAAGCTCGGTTTTGAAATCGGCCCCGTGTTCCCACACTTTCATCGCGTTGCGCTGCACCAAACGGTAGCTGTCCTCGCGGCTGACACCCGCTTGGGTCAGCGCCAAAAGCACGCGCTGTGACATAACCAATCCTTTGAACTGGTTCATGTTTTTCAGCATGTTTTCAGGGTAGATCACCAGCTTTTCAATCACGCCCGCCAAGCGGTGCAGCGCAAAATCTAACGTGATCGTGGTGTCTGGCCCAATGGCGCGTTCCACGGACGAATGCGAAATGTCGCGCTCGTGCCACAGTGCCACGTTTTCCAAAGCCGGCGTCACGGCAGACCGCACCAGACGCGCTAGGCCGGTCAGGTTCTCGGTCAGGACCGGATTGCGCTTGTGCGGCATGGCGGATGAGCCTTTTTGGCCCGGCGAGAAAAACTCTTCCGCCTCAAGCACTTCGGTGCGCTGCATATGGCGAATTTCGGTTGCGACGTTTTCGATGGAAGATGCGATCACCCCCAAAGTGGCGAAATACATCGCATGGCGGTCGCGCGGGATGACTTGGGTTGATATGGGTTCAGGCACAAGCCCCATCATGGCGCAGACGTGTTCTTCGACCGAAGGGTCGATGTTGGCAAATGTGCCCACAGCGCCGGAAATTGCGCCTGTCGCCACTTCGGCGCGTGCGTTGATCAGGCGGGCGCGGCCACGGGCCATTTCGGCGTAAAAGCGCGCGAAGGTTAGGCCCATGGTGGTGGGTTCGGCATGAATGCCGTGGCTGCGGCCGATGCGCAGCGTGTTCTTATGCTCAAAAGCGCGGGTTTTCAGGGCCGTCAGAACGCGGTCCAGTGCCACCAGTAAAAGGTCTGCAGCGCGGCACAGTTGGATGTTAAAGGTCGTGTCCAAAACGTCCGACGATGTCATGCCCTGATGCACAAAGCGCGCCTCATCGGCGCCCACGATTTCGGCCAGATGGGTCAGGAAAGCGATCACATCGTGCTTGGTGACGGCCTCGATCTCGTCAATCCGCGCCACATCAAAGGTCGCGTCCTTGGCCTTCCACACCGCTTGCGCATTGGCTTTGGGGATCGTGCCATTGGCGGCCATGGCATCACAGGCATGGGCTTCGATCTGGAACCAGATGTCAAAACGGCTTTCGGGCGACCAGATGGCCACCATTTCGGGGCGGGAGTAGCGCGGGATCATGGGGCGGCCTTTCGATGCAGACACAGCCCCCATAATCGCCAAGGGGGCGGGGTGCAAGATCGGGGGCCTTGGTGGCGCGGGCTTAGCCCAAAAGGCGCGGGTCGAAGGGGTATTTGGTCAGGTTTTCAAAGCCTGTGTCCGTGATCAACACCTGATCTTCCAGTTTGATCGAAAAATCACCGCCTTCGGGCGATACCAGTGCTTCGACACACAGGGTCATCCCCGGTTCCAGCACATGGTCGAACGACCCTTCCACCCAAGAATCCGGATAAGGCACATAGGGCCATTCGTCGCACAGGCCTACGCCGTGCATTTTGCACGAGTATTTGCCCTTCCAATACTGCCCGTCCAATTGGTGGCCGGAATGGACAATATCCCTAATCCGCGCGCCGGGTTTGAGCAGGTCCATATTCACGCGGATATGGTCCAGCGCGTGATGCATGGCCGAAACCATGGCATTCGTGGGCCGCGCCTCGCCCACCCACCATGTGCGTGAGATGTCGATGCACATGCCGTAGCAGCCGATCAGATCGGTATCAAAGGCCACGATTTCATTGTTTTGCACGATCCTAGGGCCGCATTCTTGAAACCACGGGTTGGTGCGCTTGCCAGAGGCCAAAAGCCGCGTTTCGATCCATTCGCCGCCGCGCTTGATATTGCCCTTGTGCAATTCGGCCCAGATCGCGTCTTCGGACATATCGCCCTTGGGCACGCCCAAGCGGGTGGCCTCTTCCATCTCGGCCATCGCCGCCTCGCAGGCGTGGTGGGCGCAGCGCATCGCCAAAATGTCATCGGGGCCTTTGATCGAGCGGGCACGTTCGGTGACCTCTTCGCCCTCCATCACCTCAAATCCTGCGCGTTCCAAGGCGCGCAACCCGTGGACCATAATTTTGTCCACAGCCAAGCGGCGGTTGGAACCGGCATGGGCGCGCATCACTTCATCCACTTGGGCGGCGAAGTTCTTGGCATCATTGGCAGAGGTGTCACCCGTCACCGAATAAAAGAACGAAGCACCAGAGCGCAGTTCTTTGACCAAGGGGTTGAAGGTGACAAGGAAGGGAGAGTTCTTATATTCCCACATCACCATATGCCCGTCGGCACAGATCAGGCAGGCACGAAAGGGGTTGTGGCTGTTCCACAGCTGCATATTCGTCGTGTCGGTGGCGTAGCGGATGTTCATGGGATCATACATCAGCAAGCCGCCGTAGCCGCGCGCCACCACGGCATCGACCATGCGCTTCCAGCGGTATTCGCGCATTTGGGCAAGGTTGGGCAGGGTTAGGCCAGCGCCCTCCCATTCGCGAAAGGCCAGTTGGGTCGGGCCTATTTCGATGCGGTCATTGTCGTTGGGGGTGCCGTCACCCAGCGTGGCCCCGCGCGATGGGTCAATCTTGCGCCGATCTGCGTAATGGTCTGCCATGTCTGCCCCCTGTTTGATGGCAGTTTGCGCTGTGGGGGCGGGGGGTCTTTGCCATGTGCGACAGGGGGTGTCGGTTTTGGGCGGGGCAGAAACGCAAAAGGGGCGCATTGCTGCGCCCCTTTGTCGTCATGCCAATCAGATCAGCAGGAATAATACATCGCGTATTCAATCGGGTGCGGTGTGTGTTCAAAGGCGTAAACCTCTTCCCACTTCAGCGCCATGTAGGATTCCAACTGGTCGCGGGTGAACACGCCGCCTGCCAGCAAGAAGTCCATATCCTTGGCCAATTCGTCCAGCGCTTCACGCAGCGAACCGCAGACGGTCGGGATTTCGGCCAGTTCTTCCGGCGGCAGATCGTAGAGATCTTTGTCCGAAGCAGGGCCCGGGTCGATCTTGTTCTTGATGCCGTCTAGGCCAGCCATCATCAAAGCCGCGAAAGCCAGATAGGGGTTGGCTGCCGGATCGGGGAAGCGGGCTTCCACGCGCTTGGCTTTGGGCGATTCTGTCCACGGAATACGAACGCAACCCGACCGGTTGCGGGCGGAATAGGCGCGCAGAACCGGCGCTTCAAAGCCCGGGATCAGGCGCTTGTAGCTGTTGGTCGCGGGGTTGGTGATGGCGTTCAGCGCCTTGGCATGGGTCAAGATACCGCCGATGAAATACAGCGCTTCTTGGCTGAGGTCGGCGTATTTGTCGCCTGCAAACAAGGGCTTGCCGTCTTTCCAGATCGACATGTTCACGTGCATCCCCGACCCGTTATCGCCCTTCATGGGCTTGGGCATAAAGGTCACGGTCTTGCCATACGCGGCCGCGACGTTGTGGATGACGTATTTGTACTTTTGGATATTGTCAGCCTGTTCGACCAAGCCGCCAAAGATCATGCCAAGTTCGTGCTGGGCGGTGGCCACTTCGTGGTGGTGCTTGTCCACCCGAATGCCCATACGCTTCATGGTCGACAGCATTTCCGACCGCAGGTCTTGCGCGCTATCAATCGGGTTCACCGGGAAATAGCCGCCCTTGTGGGGCGCACGGTGGGCCAAGTTGCCGCCTTCAAACGCTGCATCTGTGTTCCAAGCCGCATCTTCCGAGTCGATCTGGTAAGACACTTTGTTGGGGGCAACCTGATAGCGCACGTCGTCGAAGATGAAGAATTCAGCTTCGGGGCCGAAATAAGCCGTGTCGCCAATGCCTGAGGCTTTCAGGTAGGCTTCCGCCTTCAGCGCGATCTGGCGCGGGCAACGATCATAAGCCTCGTTCGTGTCGGGCTCGACCACGTTGCAATGCACGCACAGCGTTTTTTCGGCATAGAAGGGGTCCATATAGACCGAGGCCGCATCGGGCATCAGTTTCATGTCGGACTGGTCAATCGACTTCCATCCGGCAATCGAGGACCCGTCGAACATAAAGCCTTCTTCAAAGAAGTCTTCGTCGACCAGATCCGCCACCAGCGTCACGTGCTGTAGCTTGCCTTTGGGGTCGGTAAAACGGATGTCGACGTATTCGACGTCTTCGTCCTTGATCAGTTTCAGAGCTTTTTTGACTGCGCTCATCATGCTGCCTTTCGGGTTGAGGTTAAGACAATGGGTTGGGGTCTGATGGATCCGTCGGTTTAGATGGCGTCGTCGCCCGATTCGCCCGTGCGGATACGAATGGCCTGTTCGACGGTGGACACGAATATTTTGCCGTCACCGATCTTGTCAGTGCGCGCGGCAGATATGATGGCTTCAATCGCGGCGTCAACCATATCGTCGGCCAAGACCACCTCGATTTTCACCTTGGGCAGAAAGTCGACCACATATTCTGCGCCGCGATAGAGTTCGGTATGCCCCTTTTGGCGGCCAAAGCCTTTGACCTCGGTCACGGAAAGACCTTGAATGCCCGCTTCTTGCAGAGCCTCTTTGACTTCATCAAGTTTGAATGGCTTGATGATGGCCTCGATCTTTTTCATGCGCCCCCCAAGGGTATCTGGTGTCAGGCCGTCTGATCACTTCCGGTGGAGCGGGACAATTGATCAGGCGACTGGTGGGCAGGAATGCGGCGAGATTCTGCGCAGAGCGATGAAATTATGGGCGGGATAGCATAAAAATTATGCGAATGGCGAACAAAGGGGCGCAAGGTATGACTGATCTTCTAACCAATGCCCAAATGCGCGCCGTTGAGGCAGCGGCCATTGCCCAAGGGCGGGTCAACGGGCGGGTGTTGATGGAGCGCGCTGGGGAATGTGTCGTGGCCTTCATGATCATCACTTGGCCCGACCTGTTGAACGATGTGGGACGCGCGGTTGTTTTGTGCGGTCCGGGCAATAATGGCGGCGATGGCTATGCGGTGGCGCGCCTGCTGCGTGATCGGTGTTGGCAGGTGTTTGTGCATGGGACGGCGGCGGGTGGCGGTGATGCAGGCGATCTGGCGCGGGCTTGGGTTGAAGAGGGGGGGCAGGTGTTGCCCTTGACTTCTGAGGCGCTGATGGCGTCGATGCAGGGCGCTACGGTGGTTGTCGATGCGCTGCTGGGGATTGGGCAGGTGCGTTCGGCCGATGCTTTGCTAGAGCCTGTTGTGCAGGCGCGGGCTTTGTCAGCCGTTCAGCGCTGGGTTGCGGTAGATGTTCCCACGGGGGTGAACGCCGACAGCGGGCGGCTGACGGGCGCGCTGGTGTGCAAGGCTGATCTGACCGTAACCTTTCACCGCGCCAAGCTGGGCCATCATCTGGCGCAGGGGCCCGAAATATGCGGCAAATTGGCCGTGGCGAATTTGCGGATTTCCAGCGGCGAAGTCGCTGGGCTTCGGATGGCGGCACCCGCGGTGGGGTTGGGCAAGGGGGCGGGGCATAAGTTCAGTCACGGCCACGCGCTGATTTTGGGCGGCCCCTCAGGGCAAGGCGGGGCCACAAGGCTGGCAGCGCGGGGGGCCTTGCGGGTGGGGGCAGGGGTGGTGACGCTGGCCTGCCCACAGCACGCTTTGGCCGAGAATGCCGCGCGGTTGGATGCGGTGATGCTGCGGGTCGTCGAGGATGGGGCGGCGCTGACGGCGGGTTTGGAAGATGGCAGGATCACCGCGCTTTGTCTTGGGCCGGGATTGGGCTTGGAGCCGCGGGCTTTGGGATTGGTGCGGGCGGCTTTGCAGGCAGGGCAAAAGCGCCAATTGCCCACTGTGCTGGATGCGGATGCTTTGACCTTGCTGTCACGCGATCCCAGCCTTGTGGCGGCGCTGCATCCGGCCTGTGTCCTAACCCCGCACGGCGGAGAGTTTGCGCGCCTGTTCCCTGATCTGGCTGAGAGATTGCAAGATGGACCAAGCGCAGATGTCAGCTATTCCAAGGTTGACGCCACAAAAGCCGCCGCCAAGCGGGCAGGGTGCATTGTGCTGTTCAAAGGAGCGGACACTGTCATAGCAGCACCCGATGGCACCTGTGCGCTGAGTGCCGCCACCTATGACGCCGCAGCCCCATGGCTTGCCACGGCGGGGTCGGGCGATGTGCTGGCGGGGATCATTTGCGGTCTTTTGGCGCGAGGATTTGCGCCGCAACAGGCAGCAGAAACGGGGGCTTGGCTGCACCAAGCCGCGGCGCGCCAGTTTGGCGCGGGCCTCATTGCCGAAGATTTACCCGACCAATTGCCCGCCGTTTTTAGCGCCTTGGGCCTGTAAGCCCGCTGGCCCAAACAGAGGCGGCCAAAAACCTGCTATTTTCCCCTCGCATCCTGTGGAAGCCTTTGTTAGAAGGGCGCGGATTTTGCTGGGAATGTGCCTAGGCCTCGTCAGGGGTCGGGGGGCTTTTGCGGCTTAAAAATGCGGGTGTGGCGAAATTGGCAGACGCACCAGATTTAGGTTCTGGCGCCGCGAGGCGTGGGGGTTCAAGTCCCTCCACCCGCACCAGACAGGGATGAGAAGGACGAAAGAATGCAGGTCACCGAGACCCTTAAAGACGGACTGAAGCGCGCCTACACCATCACGGTGACAGCGGCTGAACTGGACGCCAAGGTCAACGAAAAGCTGGTCGAGGCGCAGCCCGACGTTGAGATCAAGGGCTTTCGCAAGGGCAAAGTCCCTATGGCCATCCTGAAAAAGCAATTCGGTCAGCGCATCATGGGCGATGCGATGCAAGAAGCCATCGATGCGGCGATGAAAAGCCATTTCGACGCCTCGGGCGATCGTCCGGCGATGCAGCCCGATGTGAAAATGGTGGGCGGCGACGCTTGGAAAGAAGGTCAGGATGTTGTGGTCGAGATGACCTACGAATCCCTGCCGCCTATTCCGGATGTCGATGCATCCAAGATCAAACTGGACCGTTTGACGGTCAAGGCCGACGAGGCTTCGGTGGAGGAGGCTTTGACGAACTTGGCCTCTTCGGCGCAAAGCTTTGAAGACCGCAAAAAGGGCACCAAGGCCAAAGACGGCGATCAGGTGACGATTGACTTCAAGGGCTCGGTTGACGGCGTGGCCTTTGATGGCGGTGCTGGCGAAGATTATCCGCTGGTTCTGGGCTCGAACTCGTTCATCCCGGGGTTTGAGGCGCAATTGGTTGGTGCTGCGGCAGGCGATGCTGTCAGCGTGAATGTGACCTTCCCCGAAGCCTACGGTGCCGCCCACTTGGCTGGCAAAGCCGCGGTGTTTGAATGCACGGTGAAAGCTGTGAAAAAGCCGGTTCCGGCCGAGTTGAACGACGAGTTGGCCAAGAAATACGGCGCAGAAGACATGGCAGCTTTGCGCGGCCAGATCAGCGAGCGGCTTGAGGCTGAATATCGCACCGCATCGCGCGCCGTCATGAAACGGTCTTTGCTGGACCAGTTGGACGCTTTGGTGAAGTTTGACTTGCCCGCCAGCTTGGTGGACGCAGAAGCCAACCAGATCGCGCACCAACTGTGGCACGAAGAAAACCCCCATGAGCATGGCCACAACCATGGCTCTATCGAGACGACTGAAGAGCATAAGGTTCTGGCAGAACGCCGTGTGCGCTTGGGCCTTTTGTTGGCCGAAGTGGGCCGTAAGGCCGAAGTGACTGTCTCTGATCAGGAAATGACCCAAGCCGTCTTGAACGCGGCGCGTCAATACCCGGGCCAAGAGCGCGCTTACTTTGAGTTTGTGCAGAAGAACCAGCAAGTGCAGCAGCAACTGCGCGCACCTTTGTTTGAAGACAAGGTTGTTGACCACATCGTGGCTGGCGCCAAAGTGAAGGACAAAGACATCACCAAAGCCGCGCTGCAAAAGTTGGTTGAAGCGCTGGACGAGATGTAAGCTTTAGCTTTTTCGTTAAAAATCAAAGGGCTGCAACGTGATGTTGCAGCCCTTTTCTTTGCGCTTTAGGCGTCTTTCGCCTTGGGCGTTTCCACGCCCTCGGCGCGCAGCACATAGATTCCCGCAGCCACGATGATGGCAATGCCCAGCCAGCCCATCGCATCGGGCCATTGTTGCCAGATCAGCCAGCCCCAAAGGATGCCCCAAAAGGCAAAGCTGAACTCAAAAGGGGCAACGACTGAGGATTGGCCGATGCGGTAGGCTTGGGTCAGAAGCGTCAGACCCACCGCGGCGATCAGGCCGCAGGTGCACATCAGGCCAGCGTCCAACAGCGTCGGCATAACCCAGCCACGGGTCAGGAAGGCAAGGCTTGGGTGCATCGCCTCGGCATGGTTTCCGCTGCCATAGGCGACTGATAGGGCCAAGCCGCAGATCAAGAAGGCGTTGTTGCCCCAAAAGGCCATAGCGGCGGCGCTATCTTTGGTGCCCATGGTGCGCGCCATGATCATCGACAGGGCATAGGCAAAGCCGCCAAGGATGGGCAGCAGCGCCGCCCAATCAAAGAGGTCTCCGCCGGGGCGAATGATGATCACCACGCCAAGAAAGCCCACTGCGACAGCCAGCCAGCGTTGCAGCGAGACATACTCTTTAAGCATCACGACAGACAGGATCACGATGATCAACGGCGCTGTGAAATACAGCGCCACGGTGGTGGCCATGGGCAGGGCGGCAAGGGCCAGATAATAGGACGTATAGGCCACAAAGTTCAAAAGCCCCCTTGCAAGCAGGGTGCCCCAGCGCTTGCTGATCAGGCCCGAAAGCCCGCCGTCATACCAAGCCACGATGCCCAGCATAAAGGGAATGGCCGTGATCGAGCGCAGCACCATGGCTTCGGACAGGGGGTAGTCGGACGAAAGCAGCTTTAGGATCAGGTCTTGCACTGAAAAGATGGCGATGCCCGCGCATAGGCACAGAATTCCCACGACATTGGCTGAACGTTTCATGAGGCGTGGTCCAGCATGGGGGCTTCTTTCAGGTCGCTCTGCCAAGCCAATCTGTGGGCATAAAGCCCATTGGGCTGTTCTGGCGGCGACATGGCGCGTCGGGCAAGCGAAAGCCGCGCAAGGTTTCCCCGCGCGGCTGACTTTAATCATAAGACCCAGATTAACGCGCGTCGCGCGGATCAAAGTCGTTGGCAGCGCCGATGTCGTCGAAGAGTTCGGCGATTTCAAATTCGGCTTCGGCTTCCGCTTCGGCGGCCAGTTCTTGGATCGATTTGCCAGCCGCTTGCAGTTCGGCCTCTTCGATCGAACGGGCGACGTTCAGCTTGACCTTGACCACGACTTCGGGGTGCAGGGTCACGCTGACCGTGTGCATCCCAAGTTCTTTGATCGGGCGGTCCAGCACAACCTGCGCGCGGTTCACGGTGAAGCCCGCGTCGGTTGCAGCTTCGGCGGCGTCACGGGTGGTGACAGAGCCGTAAAGCGCGCCCGCGTCGGATGCCGAGCGGATGACGGTGAAGATCTGGCCATCGAGCTTTGCGCCCACGGCATCGGCTTCTTTTTTCGTCTCGAGGTTGGTCACTTCCAACTGGGCTTTCTTGAGCTCGAACGTTTTCACGTTGGCAGCCGAAGCGCGCAGGGCTTTGCCTTGGGGCAAAAGGAAGTTGCGGGCGAAACCGTCTTTGACGGTTACGACTTCGCCCATTTGGCCCAGCTTGGCCACGCGTTGAAGAAGAATCACTTGCATGTCTGTGTCCTCACTTCACGGCATAGGGCAGCAAGGCAAGGAAGCGGGCGCGCTTGATGGCCGTGGCCAGTTCGCGTTGCTTCTTGGCCGAGACGGCGGTGATGCGCGAGGGAACGATCTTGCCACGCTCGGAGATGTAGCGTTGCAGCAAGCGCGTGTCCTTGTAGTCGATTGCCGGAGCATTGTCGCCCGAGAAGGGGCATACTTTGCGGCGACGGAAAAATGGTTTGTTCGCCATGATTTAGCGTCCTTTCCTGTGCCTGAAGATCAACGACGCGGGGCTGAGGAGCGTTCGCCCCCAAAGCCACCCGAGCGTTCACGGTCGCCGCCGCCAAAGCCGCCGCCACCAAAGCCGCCCGACCGTTCCCGGTCGCCGCCAAAGGAGCGTTCCCGACGTTCGCCGCCGCCAAAACCACCCTCGGGGCGGTCGCCACGGTCACGTTCGTCACGCTTTTGCATTTGGACCGAGGGGCCCTCGACATGGGCGTCGACCTTGATGGTCAAAACGCGCATCACGTCTTCATGCAGGCCCATCAAACGCTCCATTTCCTGAATCGCGGCCGAAGGCGCATTCGATTTCAGAAAGGCGTAGTGGCCCTTGCGGTTTTTGTTGATCTTATAGGCCATCGTCTTGACGCCCCAGTATTCGCGTTCAACGATAGACCCACCGTTGTCAGCAACGACTGTTGCGAAATGTTCGATCAGCCCTTCGGCCTGCGCGGAGGACAAATCCTGACGCGAGATGAAAACATGCTCGTAAAGCGGCATGTAAGCTCCAGTTCTTTAGACGCATTTCATAGGACGGGCGTCAACTTTCCGCGGCCCGTCCACGAGAGGCTGCGCCGGTTCATGGGATTGCGGAAAGTGGGGGCTGTATAGCGGGTTTTGATCGGGATGCAAGGGTCGGGATGACGCCCTTGCAGGGGGTCTTTGGGCATGGCGTTATTTGGCCGAGTTGGGCAGACCGAGGAGCTTGTCGAAGGCCCAAGTGAAAGCCCAAGCATAGACTAAGAAAAGACCGATCAGGACGGCTTCATAGGTAAAGGCCAGCCAAAGTGTGGTGGACAGCCACCATGCCGTGGCGGGCAGTAAGATCAGAACAAGGCCACCTTCAAACATCACGGCGTGGACGGTGCGGCGCAGGGGGGAGCGGCCTTTGGTGGTTTGGCGCGTCTCCCAGGCTTCAAAGGCCGTGTTGAACAGGAAGGACCAAGACAGGGCCACAGCGGCGCTAAAGACCGCCAGCGAGAAGGATTTCGCACTGCCCGCATCAGACATCAGGCGCAATGCCCCTGTGGCCATGAGTATGCCGCCGGTTTCAAAGGCGACGGCGTAGATGATTTTGCGAAGGGCGGGGCGCATGATGCTCGGATTGGTTTTGGGGCAGATTGCAGGTCGGGGCGTTGCGCGCAAGGGCTGTATTGGGTAAGCCGTTCCAAACGAACGGGAGGATCACATGAGCCGCGCCTATGTATTTCCGGGCCAAGGGGCCCAAGCCATCGGGATGGGCAAGGCCTTGGCCGAGGCCTATCCGCAAGCCCGCGCTGTCTTTGACGAGGTGGACGAGGCTTTGGGTGAAAAGCTGTCGGCGGTGATCTGGGACGGCGATTTTGAAACGCTCACGCTGACGGCGAATGCACAGCCCGCGCTGATGGCAACGTCGATCGCGGCGCTGCGGGCTTTGGAGGTTGAGGGCTTCGGGATTGGACAGGCGGCCTATGTTGCGGGCCATTCCTTGGGGGAATATTCCGCCCTGTGTGCCGCAGGGGCGCTGGGGCTGGCAGATACAGCACGCCTGCTGCGCATTCGCGGGCGCGCGATGCAAGAGGCGGTTCCGGTGGGTTTGGGTTCTATGGCTGCGCTGTTGGGCTTGGATTTTGCCGCAGCGACCGAGGTCGCCTTGGAGGCGGCGCAGGGTGAAGTTTGCCAAGCGGCCAATGACAACGACCCCGCGCAGGTGGTGGTTTCGGGTCACCGTGGCGCTGTGGAACGGGCTTTGGATATTGCCAAGGCCAAAGGGGCCAAGCGGGCCATTCTTTTGCCGGTCAGCGCGCCGTTCCATTGCGCGCTGATGGCACCTGCGGCACAGGTGATGGCGGGGGCTTTGGCTTCGGTTGTGATTTCGAGGCCCGTGGTTCCTGTTGTCGCAAACGTGCGGGCCGAGGCGGTCAGCGATCCGGATCTGATCCGGCAGTTGCTGGTGGAGCAGGTCACAGGATCGGTGCGCTGGCGGGAATCGGTGCTTTGGATGCAAAGCGCGGGGGTTGCCGAGTATTGGGAGATTGGCGCGGGCAAGGCGCTGTCTGGGATGATCAAGCGGATCGCCAGTGGCGCTGTGACGCGGGCGGTTGGGACGCCTGAGGATATCGTGGCGGTTAAGGGATAGGCGAAGTTTTTCGCAGAAAAACTGTGGCTGTCGATTTTTCTGCGAAAAATCACGTCACACAATCGGATAGGAAAAGAGCATGTTCGACTTGAGCGGGAAATCAGCGCTGATCACGGGCGCTTCGGGCGGCATTGGTGCGGAAATTGCGCGGGTGTTGCACCTTGCTGGGGCCAATGTGGCGCTGTCGGGCACGCGGGCGGAGCCGTTAGAGGCTTTGGCTGCCGAGCTTGGTGCGCGCAGTTTTGTGCTGCCGTGTAATCTGGGCGATGCCGAGGCGGTTGAGGCTTTGCCTAAGGCGGCTGTCACGGCCATGGGTTCGGTGGATATTCTGGTCAACAATGCGGGTGTGACCAAGGACAATCTGTTCATGCGGATGTCGGACGAGGAATGGCAGACGGTGTTGGATATCAACCTCACCTCAACCTTTCGTCTCTGCCGTGGCGTCTTGCGCGGCATGATGAAGGCGCGGTGGGGGCGGATTGTGAATATATCCTCTATCGTGGGGGCCACGGGCAATCCGGGGCAGGGCAACTATGCGGCCTCTAAGGCGGGCATGGTGGGCATGTCGAAAAGCTTGGCTGCCGAAGTGGCCAGCCGCAACATCACCGTCAATTGCGTGGCGCCGGGCTTTATCAGCACCGCCATGACTGACAAATTGAACGACGAGCAAAAGGCCCGCATCCTGACACAAGTGCCTGCGGGCCGCATGGGTGAGCCTGTGGAAATAGCGGCGGCGGTGCTTTACCTGTCCTCGGCTGAGGCGGGCTATGTCACGGGGGCCACGCTGCATATCAACGGCGGGATGGCGATGATCTAAAGGCCGCGATTGGCTATGGAAAGAGTTTGCCTTGTGGCGCGACCCTTGCTATAGGCGCGGCAGGATTTACCGGGTAGAGTTTCCCGGAGCCCCGCAAAGGGGAGCCCGATCCGGGTGAAACGCCCCTTGGGGTACAGCTAACGGGGGCGACCCCAACGACAGAGGAAGTATTATGAGCGACATCGCTGATCGTGTGAAGAAGATCGTCGTCGAGCATCTGGGTGTAGAGGCCGACAAAGTGACCGAGAACGCCTCGTTCATCGATGATCTGGGGGCGGATAGCCTGGATACCGTTGAACTGGTTATGGCTTTCGAAGAAGAATTCGGGATCGAAATTCCCGATGACGCTGCCGAAACCATCCAGACCTTTGGCGATGCCGTGGGCTTTATCACCAAGGCTTCCTGATCCATCTGCGGATTGATCTGATAGGCAGGGGCACCTTTCGGGGTGCCTTTTGCTTTTCCCCTTTGTGCCAAAAGAAAAGGCCCCGATGCAGCGCTGCATTGGGGCCTTTCATTGGCAGTAGGCGCTGTTATTCCGCCGCCAGCCCCGGGTGTTGTTTCAGCTTTGGGGCAGGCGTTGCAAGGTCAGCCAGTTTCTGGCGCAGGTCAGCCTGATCGGCGCTGATCAGCGCTATACGTTCGGCCAAGACCTCGGGCGCGGGCGCTTCGGGCTCTTCCTCTTTTTGGCCCAAAAGGCGGCCGAAGAGTTTGCCCAAAAGCCAGCTGAGATCATCCATGATCAGATAGAAGGCCGGCACGACCACAAGGCTCAGCACGGTAGAGACGATAATCCCCCCGATCACCGCTGTTGCCATAGGCGCACGGAAGGCCCCGCCCTCGCCCACGCCAAGGGCCGAGGGCAGCATCCCTGCCGACATGGCGATCGAAGTCATCACGATGGGGCGCGCACGTTTGTGCCCCGCTTCGACCACGGCAGCGACGCGGGCAAAGCCGCGCGCGCGCATTTCAATCGCAAAGTCGATGAGCAAAATGGCGTTCTTGGCCACAATGCCCATCAGCATCAAAAAGCCGATCAGCACGGGCATCGACAGGGCCGAGCCCGTCAGCAGCAAGGCCGCGGCCACCCCGCCAATCGCCAAGGGCAGCGATAGAAGGATGGTGAAGGGTTGCAAGACCGAGCCAAAGAGTAAGATGAGAACCGACAGCATCAACATCAGACCCAAAAGCATCGAATTGACGAAAGAACCCATCAATTCGGCCTGCACTTCGGCATCGCCCCCCGCTTGCAAGCGGGCTGTGCCGGGCAGGGTGACGGTGGCGGCGGCTTCCTTGAAAGCATCGGTTGCCGTGCCAAGGGCCACGCCCACAGGCAGGTTGGCACCAATCTCGGCCAGTTTGGACCGGTTCAGGCGTTTGATCGACGAAGGGCCTTCGCCAAGCCGCACATCGGCCACGCTCGACAGGGGGACCATAGCGCCTGTGTTGGTGCGCAGTTGCAGCGCTGCGATGCGGTTCACATTCTCGCGGCTGGTATCATTCAGGCGCACCCGGATCGGGATCAGGCGGTTGTCGACCGAGACTTTGGCCAAGGCCGCATCATAATCGCCAATCGTGGCCACCCGCAGCGCCGCCGCGATTTCTTGGGCGGTGATGCCCAAACGCGCGGCCTCTGCCGGGCGTGGGGTCACTTGCACCTCTGGCCGGGGCAGAGCGCCTTCGGCAGAGACGTTGGCAAGGTAGGGGTTACCTTGGGTTGCGACCAGCAGCATCCGCACGGCGGCGTCAAGGTCGGCTTGGTTATCTGCCAGCACCGAGAAGCTAATGTCACGCGATCCACGATCCCCCAGCTTTAGCGCGCGGACGTCGGGGATTGTGGCGAGGCGGTTGAAAATCTCTGCCTCGATCTGGTTTTGTGGCACGGGACGGCCTGTGTTTTCGATTTCTGGCACAAGCAGACCCAACAGGGGAATGCTGCGGCCCAATTGGCTGAGTTTCAGCAACAAGCCATGATCAAGCTTTTGCAACGTCACCGTTACCGTGGCGCGGCGGACATCCAAATCGCCGGTCGGAGAGGCCCCGCCCAGAATGAAGACTTGGTCGATATAGGGGATGTCTTTGATCTTGTCGTAGATCACGCTGGTCACCTTGCCCGTCTCGGCCAAGGTGGTCCCCGGCGGCAGTTCGATGGACACCGTGATGCGGCTGGCATCTTCGGGCGGGATGAACGACCCCGGGACCTGCATCAGCAGCCCGACCGACACGATCACAGCGGCGATGGCTGCAACCAAGGTGATGTAATAGCGCCCAAAGGCCAGCTTGCCGATGTGCCAAGTGCCGGTGCTGGCGCTGACAAACCAGATATAGCCCTTCATCATCCAGCCGTCGCGATTGCCGTGTTCTGACCCCGCATCCGACGTGCGCATAAGATAGGCTGCCATCATGGGCGTGATTAATCGCGCCACCAGCAGGGAAAAGGCCACGGCGACAGCCACTGTGATGCCGAACTGGCGGAAATACTGGCCGGGAATGCCGGGCATAAATGACACGGGCACAAAGACCGCGATGATGGTCGAGGTGGTGGCAATCACCGCCAGACCAATCTCATCGGCGGCATCAATGGCGGCTTTGAAGGGTGTTTTGCCCATTCGGATGTGCCGGGCGATGTTTTCAATCTCGACAATCGCGTCATCCACCAAGATGCCTGTGGCAAGGGTGAGCGACAAAAAGCTGACAAGATTGAGCGAAAAGCCCAGCATATCCATCACCCAAAAGGTGGGAATGGCCGACAGCGGCAGGGCGATGGCCGAGATCAGTGTGGCGCGCCAGTTGCGCAAAAAGATCATCACCACGATCACCGCCAAAAGCGCGCCTTCCAGCAGGGTATGGATGGCGGCTTCGTAGTTGCCTTGGGTGTAAAACACCGTGTCGTCGATCATCTTGATGGTGGTTTCGGGGTGATCGGCGCGGATTTTATCCAGCGTTTCGTTGACCACATTGGCGACCGAAACTTCAGAAGCGCCTTTGGCGCGAAAGACCGAGAAGCTCACCACCGGATCGGCCCCGACCCGCGAGAAAGACCGCAATTCTTCAGAGGTATCCACCACAGCGCCCAAGTCGGACAGCACCACATGGCGGCCCGACGGCAAGGCAATCTGGGTGTTGGAAAGTTTGGCCACACTGGTCGCATCGCCAATGGTGCGGATGGCCTGTTCGCCTGCGCCAAACTCTGACCGGCCGCCGCCTAGGTTGATGTTGGTGGCTTTAAGCTGTTGGCTGACCGATTGGGCCGTGACACCAAAGCTGCCCAGCTTGACGGGATCGAGTTCGATCCTAATCTCGCGGTCGGCCCCACCAAAGCGGTCAACCTTGCCCACGCCCGGCTTGCCTTGCAGGCTGCGTTTGATGATGTCATCGACAAAAAAGGACAGTTCTTCAAAGGTCATGCCGGGCGCATAGACCGCAAAAGTCATGATCGCCTGACCTTCGACATCAATGCGTGACACATTGGGGGCTTCGACATCGGCGGGCAGGTCGGCTTTGATGCGGTCTATGACGTCCTTAACGTCGGCCACGGCCTTGTCGGTGGGCACTTCCATTCGAAATTCGATGGCGGTGTTGGATTGGCCGCCGGAAACGTTCGAGGTGACGTTCTTAACGCCCGTAATCCCTGCCACGGCGTCTTCGATCACTTTGGTGACTTGGGTTTCCATCTCGGCCGGGGCAGCGCCGGGTTGGCTGGCAGAGACCAAGACCAAGGGAAAGTCGATGTTGGGAAAGCGCGTGATGGGCAGCGCGTAGAAGCTTTGGTAGCCCAAGACCATCAGCAGCACAAAGGCCAGCAGGGGGGCTACGGGGTTGCGAATGGACCATGCGGAAAAGTTCATCGCGTTCCCCTTAATTCGTGGCGGCTGAAATTGGGTTGATCTTATCGCCGTCGGTCACAAAGGCCCCGGCTTTGGCGACGATTTGATCGCCTTCGGCAAGCCCTGACACCACCTCGACCCAACCGCCGTCGCGGATGCCTGTGGTGATGACGGTGCGGTGCACCACGCCGTCTTTCACGGTCATCACGGTGGTTTCCTTGCCTTCAGAGCCTACCGCCGTCACAGGCACCGCGATGGCGCTGCGCGAGGCGACAAGAATGTCAGCCTCGGCAAACATGCCGGCGCGGACTTGATCGGGCATGTCGAGCGTGATGCGTGCCCGGCCCAAGCGGGTGGCAAGGTCGATGCTGGGTTCAACCAAGGTAAGCTTGCCAGTCAGGGGCGCTGTGCCTGCGGCGAGGGTGATGGTGGCGGTTTGGCCGTGTTGGATGCGGGGCAGGTCGGCCTCGGACACGTCAGCGCGCAGTTCAAGCGCGCCGTCACGGGTGATCACAAACATCGGCCCAGCTTGGGATGAGGCGATGGCCCCGATTTGGGCATTGCGCGCTGTTATCAGGCCAGCCACGGGGCTTTTGACTTCGGTGCGCGCGATTTGAAGGGTGATCGTGTCAAGTTGGGCTTGAACTGATGTCACTTGCGCATCTGCGGCTGTCAGCGCGGCTTGGGCTTGATCATTGGCGGCGTTAGAGGCCGCGCCTTGCGACAGCAGGGCGGCTGTGCGCAGCGCTTTGCGTTTCGCCTCTGCAGCGCTGGATTGGGCGGAGGCGAGGCTAGCAGTCAATTGGCTTTGCTGCAGGGTAAGCGTGGCGGTGGACAGTTTGGCCAGAACTTGGCCTGCCGCGACCGTATCGCCCACATCGGCAGACAGGGTTTCGATCGGTTGCCCTTCGACCAAGGGCACAACCGCGACTTGCTCCACCGGCGCAATCAAGCCCGAGGCCAGAACGTGATCTTCCACAATGCGGGTCACGACTTTGGTCACCGTGATGGCGGGTAAAACCACCTCGGCAGCGGGGGTTTCCGTTTCGGCCCGAACCGCTGAGAACGACAGACCGGACACAGCGGAGGCAAGCAGAAAGGCTTTCAAGATCAAACGCATGGAGGGTCTTTCGGATGAAACGGGTTTGGTCGGGAGAGAGGGGGCGGGGCGGGGGTTGTGGGGCGCGCGCATCATGGCACCACCTTGTCTAAGGCTTGGTCAATGCTTGCCAAGATCATGGTGCGCACCGCTTCATGGTCGATGGGCGAGGCGCAGGACAGGCAGGACGCGGCTTTGATCATGACAAGCAGGAAAGAGGCCGTGGTGGCATAGCGCTGCTGCGCTTGCGGCAGGCTGAGGCCAGTTTCAGCGGCAAAGACGGCAAGGAGGTTGCCGATAACCTCTGTCTCCATCCGTTGGGCGGCTTGAGCTATTTCGGCGGAATGGCGCGAGGCGGCCTCGATCTCGGTCCAAAGGGCCTGATCGTCGGCGCAGTCTTGGCCCTGAACCCGCATTCGGATCACGTGACGCAGGGTGGCCATGGGTTGATCAGAGGTCAGGATCGCCGCGAAATCACGCTGCACCATATCGGCGTCATGTTCGATCAAAGCTTGGATGATGGCGGCTTTAGAGGGGAAATAGCGGTAAAAATTGCCCACGCTCATCCCCGCTGCACGGGCCAAGTCTTGCATCGACGCACCATCAAAACCTTTGTCAACAAAGGCTTGGCGCACGGATGCCAGAATGCCGGCTGAGCGGATGTCAGCATGGCTTAGACCCGAAGGGCGCAGGGAGACTTGCATTCGGTGGGGAGTTCCGGCGTGAATGAACGTTCATTCGCTGAGATAGACTTATTTTCACAGGCGTCAAGGGGGATGCTGCGCGCCACTCGGGCCTTGGAACAGTGCTTTGGGGGAGGGCGGTTGCAGGCTGTTTGAGGGGCGTGTATCACCTAAGACGAAGGTCAAGCCGCCACCGGTGCGGTTCAGGGCAGAGTTTCGGGTATGGAGGCACGCTTGCGTCGAGTGGTTATCACAGGATTGGGCATGGTCACACCGCTGGCTTGCGGGGTTGAGGCCACTTGGGCGCGTTTGTTGGCGGGAAAATCGGGCGCGGGGGCGATTACGCGCTTTGATGCCTCTAACGTGATCACACAATATGCCTGCGAGGTTCCGCGCGGTGATGGCAGCGATGGCAGCTTCAATCCCGATGACTGGATGGAACCCAAGGACCAACGCAAGGTTGACGATTTCATCATCTACGGCATGACGGCGGCGGTTCAAGCCGTGCAGGATTCGGGCTGGGTGCCTGCCACTGAAGACGACCGCTGCCGCACGGGGGTTATGATCGGCTCTGGCATTGGGGGGCTTACCTCGATCGCGGAGACGGCGGTGCTGATCAAGGAAAAGGGGCCCAAGCGTGTGTCGCCTTTTTTCATTCCCGGATCGCTGATCAACTTGATTTCGGGGCAGGTGTCGATCCGCTTTGGGTTTAAGGGGCCGAACCATGCGGTGGTAACGGCCTGTTCGACGGGAGCGCACGCCATTGGCGATGCGGCGCGGTTGATTCAGTGGGGCGATGCCGATGTGATGGTGGCGGGCGGGGCAGAAGCGCCGATCTCGGAAATTGGCATTGCGGGCTTTAACGCGTGCAAGGCTTTGTCGACCAAACGGGCGGATGATCCGACCAAGGCGTCACGCCCCTATGATGCAGACCGCGATGGGTTTGTGATGGGCGAAGGTGCCGGTGTGGTGGTGTTGGAAGAATACGACCACGCCGTGGCGCGCGGGGCGAAAATTTATGCCGAAGTGCTGGGCTATGGAATGTCGGGCGATGCTTATCACATTACCGCCCCTTCGGAAGATGGCGATGGCGGCTTTAGGTCGATGCAGATGGCTTTGAAGCGGGCGGGGTTGCAGCCTGCAGATGTCGATTACATCAACGCGCATGGCACCTCGACCATGGCTGATACGATTGAACTGGGGGCGGTGGAGCGGTTGTTGGGCGATGCGGCGGAAAAAGCTGTGATGTCGTCGACCAAATCCTCGATCGGGCATTTGCTGGGGGCTGCAGGGGCTGTGGAGGCGATTTTCTGCGTGCTGGCCATTCGCGATGGCATAGCGCCGCCGACGATCAATTTGGACAATCCGGCGGTGACGCCGCGGTTGAACTTGGCGGCGAATGCGCCAGTGAAGCGCACCATTGATGTGGCTTTGTCGAACTCTTTCGGGTTTGGCGGCACGAACGCCAGCTTGGTTTTGGGCAAGGTTAAAGGCTGATGTGGCGGTCTATCGCCTCGAATGCGTTGACGCTGTTCATCGTGCTGTTTTTGCTGGTGGCGGGGCTTATTGCGTGGGGGCAGCGGACCTATGTGGCGCCTGGGCCTTTGGCGCAGACGATTTGCTTTAAGGTGGGCAAGGGGGCGACGATGAGCGCCGTGAGTGCCGCTTTGCAGCAGCAAGGCGCTGTCAGCGACGCGCGGGTGATGCGGATTGGGGCGGAGTATTCTGGCAAGAGCGGGTTGTTGAAATTCGGCTCGTATCTGGTGACGCCGGGCTCTTCCATTGAGGCGGTTGTGGCGCTGCTGACCACATCGGGGCAGTCGACCTGTGGGCAGGATGTAAACCTGCGCATTGGGGTGGCGGGGGCGGATGTGGTACTGCGGGCCTATGATGCCACTGTGGGCGGATATGCCGAGGTGGCGAAGTTTGACCCTGCTGTTGGGCCTGTGCCCCAGGCCTATCTTGACGCGGCAGCGGATGCGGATTTGCGCTGGCGGGTGACTTTGGCCGAGGGCGTGACATCTTGGCAGGTGGTGGAATCGCTGAAACTGGCCGATTTTCTGACAGGTGATCTGAAAGCTGTCCCGCTGGAGGGGGCATTGGCCCCTGGATCTTACGAGGTAGAAAAAGGCTTTGAACGCAAAGCCTTGGTGGACGAAATGCAAGCTGATCAAGCGGCGATCTTGGCTGAGTTGTGGGCCAAACGGGCGGATGGCTTGCCCTATGCCTCGCCCGAAGAGGCCATGATCATGGCGTCGATCATCGAGAAAGAAACCGGGATCGCTTCGGAGCGCGGCAAGGTGGCTTCGGTGTTTTTGAACCGCTTGGCGGATGGGATGAAGCTGCAGACGGATCCGACGGTGATTTACGGCGTCACGAAGGGGCAGGGCGTTTTGGGGCGCGGGCTGAAGGCGAGTGAGTTGAAGAAAGAAACCCCGTGGAACACTTATGTGATTGCGGGGCTGCCCGTCACGCCTATTTGCAATCCGGGCCGAGAGGCGATTGCGGCGGCGCTGCAGCCAGAGGCCACGGAATTTACATATTTTGTTGCCGATGGCACGGGGGGGCATGCCTTTGCCTCTACCTTGGCGGATCATAACAAGAATGTGGCCAAATACCGTGCGATTGAGGCTGCGGCCAAGGATGCGGCGGGCAACTGAGGTGTGCGTTAAAATTTGGTAAAGGCAGCGCGCGCTAACACGCTGATACCAAAAGATTTTTAGATTGACTTTGCGTCCGCTTGGGTCTATAGATCTGGGCATGCTGGAAAAGGTGGGTAAGACGATGATCTGAACCCCACGTGACTTCTAGTTTTCACCAACTTGGTCATCATACCTTGGCATTTAAGGAAAACAGTAACAAAACCTCAGTTATCTATAACGCCAACCGTCCTTTCTTTAACTTCGAGACACACCATTATGACCGCTATGCCTGCCAAGCGGGGCTGCCGATTGAGTTTGATGATTTGAACTCCGCGCGGACGCGCTGGGGACTGGATGCCGACACAGCCGCAAAATGTCTTTAAGTGCTTCACCGGGGCACGCTGTCCGAATTTACTGGGCCACTTTACGGTATCAGTTGCTGGCGTGGTGAGTGGGCTTGCCGGACGTGTTTCATATTGGCTGAGGGATCTATGACCATGTTCTGGCCCCTGTGACTTACCGATGGCACCTGCGTCATTTGTGCAAAAGGACTGTCGCAAGGATATGATGATTAACGTCTTTGATGTGCCGCCAGATGACAAGCGCATCGGCGGGATGGGTTTGAGGCTGAGGGTCAGGCTTTACTTTTTAACCTCGGACCGGTCGGAAAACTAGCGCAACCGTCTGCACTAGGTGCGGTAGCTACCAGATTTCAGATTTTGCCGCATCAATGCCTTTACCTAGTCGGTCGCCAGCCGGCGCAGGACGGGGATCTGGTCGAAGCTGTAATGTTCGCTGAGCGTCATCTCAATGATTTCGCCAAGTTCCGCTAAGTTAAGGAGTTGGCTTTTCATGCGCCTGGAGTTGCCTTAGCCGCATCGAAAGTCATGCTTCCCGTGCTAATGGGGCGGATCACGCAGCGTCATCAATGCAGGTGGCGAGGTTCCTGTGATGATCGAGATCTGGCGGGATGTCGTCGGTCAACCGGGCGCAGATCCAAAGTGTTTAGTTCCAATCGCTGCGCTTTCAACTAAGCCGTTTCAGGTCTAAAGCAAGTATAAGGTAGCTGAATGAAAAGCTGACTTCGGCTTAAGCGAGGCCCACGCACAAAGCCGAGAGCTCTTGCGGCACTTGGATGCTGAAAAAGCATAAGATTAAAGCCATCGCGGCAACTTGAGAAGGCATGACCAAGTCCGGCTACCGATCTTTCATTAACCTTTTCCGTTTTGCCCGTCATACAGAAGCCCGGTCATTGGTTTCATCGTGGCTAGCATTTGAAATTCCCTCAAGCGGCGGCAGGTTGCGACAAGAACTGATCATTTTCCGAGTTTGGCAACCAAGTCCGGCATCCAAGTCCACCCTGACGCGGCCTTGGGGTTCACAATCAGAAAGATGCTGCGCTGAAAAGTAGGCGCACCTTGCATTTCGAACAACCGTCCGGCCCGGAGATACGGCAATGCCAGACGTTTTGGCAAATATGCCGTGCCTTCACGTTCCAACATGTAGGTGAGCGCCCAGATCGCCGATCCGAAACTCACTCTTGCGGTTCCAGCATCCGAAAACGCAAGGGCATGCTGGGTGCGGAACTCAGCCCCAAGATCTACAAAGATGTAGCCGGGGTCAAACCGCACCGGGCGATCTGGTTCGGTGGCGCAAAGCACCAACTCGTCCGGCGGCAAGCGATAGACGGTCTGATCTCCGGGTGCCGCAAGCCGGTATGTCAATGCGACATCCAGCAACCCGGCGGTGAGCATCCGGTAAAGCCCGGCCTGATCGCCCGACCAGACCGAAAGGGCCATGCGCGGGTTGCCTTTATTGACATCGTTAAAAGCGCATTCGCCAAGGTCAGGCCACAGATCCGGGTCGCAACCGAAATTGCACACCGACTCGGTTCCTGCCGGCGGCGCGGTTTCTTGCCGCGCCTGTCGCCATAGGCCAATCATGATCTCCGCATAACCGAGCAACTTTGTGCCGGAAGCAGTGAGTATGACACCAGATTTTTGCCGGTGCAGCAAGGTGGCGCCCAGTTCCTGTTCCAGCGTGCGCAGGCGCGCGGTCACCGTGGACTGGGTGACATTCAGTTGCTCTGACGCCCGCACAAGGCTTCCGGTTTCGACAATAGAAACGAAGGTCTGCAGTCCGACGATGTTCACTCGGAGCCTTTCAATTTGATTTATCCGAATTAATTATGCCAAAAATTTCACTATGACAATATATCACAGCCTGACATCATCGTTTCTACCGATTTCTAAAAGGTGTGACAAGAATGATGCGCATTGGGCTTTCCTCCACAGACCGCGGTGCATTCTTGCGGGCGATGTGCCGAGTTGCGAACTCGGTGGTAGTGGTCACCACAGATGACACCGCAGGTTACAATGGAGCGACAGTCAGCGCCTTTTCGTCGGTGTCGGGGGAGCCGCCGATGGTTCTCGTAAGCCTAAGCTCAGTCAACCGGATCGCCGAAGCCATCGCGGCGAACGGGACGGTCTGCGTCAACGTTCTGCCTCACGACCGGTCCAATCTGGTGAATCGGTTCGCAGGGCGCGATGATCGCGTTAAAGGTGACCGGTTTCAGGGCGTCGACCTGATGGATGCCGCTGGCGCTATCCCCGAAATCGGCGGGGCGATGGTTTTTGCAGGCGGAGTTGATCAAGCGGTTCCCGCGGGAAGCCACAGCAATTTCATCCGGCGGGTTCAAAGTGTCTTCCAAGGTCTTGCTGCTCCCCTTGCCTATTTTGTTGGTGGTTATCATAAAGTCGTGCCGCAAGTAACTTTCCGCCAGAATACGGCGACAGCGTGAGGATTTCGCCGCAATGACGGACATCAAACACTACAAAATGCTTATCGACGGGGCCTGGGTCGGGGCCAGCGACGGCAAGGCCTTCGAAAGCGTCAATCCGACCACCGGCCAAGTCTGGGCCATGATCCCCGAGGCGACTGCTGAGGACGTCGATTGCGCGGTTCGGGCGGCGTACCGGGCGTTTTTAGAAGGCGCGTGGCCCGCGATGACGCCAACACAGCGTGGCCAATGCCTGCGCCGACTCGGCGATCTGTTGGCTGACACATCCGAAGTTTTGGGCAAGGTTGAGACGATTGACACCGGCAAGATGTTTAAGGAAACGCGTTGGCAAGCCAAATACATCGCTGAATTCTTTCATTTCTTCGCGGGCTGCGCCGACAAGATCAATGGTGAGACCCTGCCTATCGACAAGCCCGACATGATGGTTTTCACCCAGCGCGAACCGCTGGGTGTTATTGCCGCCGTCGTGCCGTGGAATTCGCAACTGTTCCTGTCCGCAGTCAAGGTCGGGCCGGCGCTGGCGGCTGGCAACACCGTTGTTCTGAAGCTGTCCGAACATGCGTCAGCTGCCATGCTGGAGTTTGGCGAGCTGATTGCAGCAGCGGGGATACCGCCTGGCGTGGTCAACATCATCACCGGGCATGGTGATCCTTGTGGCAAGGTTCTGACATCCCACAAACTGGTTGCGCGGATTTCGTTCACCGGCGGCTTAGAGTCAGCGCGGCAGATCATTCACAATTCGGCCAGAAACTTTGCGCAAGTCTCGCTGGAACTGGGCGGCAAATCCCCGATTGTGGTTTTTGAAGACGCCAACATGGACTCAGCGGTTAATGGGGCACTGTCGGGTATCTTTGGCGCATCGGGGCAAAGCTGTGTCACGGGGTCGCGGCTTTTGCTGCAAGACACGATTGCGGATGCCTTTATGGACCGGATGGTCGCCATGGCGGGCCGGATCAAGATCGGTGACCCATTGGCAGACGAAACCGAAATGGGGCCGATCTGCACCCAAGGCCAGCTTGATTGCATCGAACGTGAAGTGGCGCGGGCCTTGACAGAGGGAGGGCGGCTGCTGTGTGGCGGCCGACGGGTGGAGGGGATGGCGGGGCGGTTTTATCACCCCACGATCATTGATTGCCCCAGCCCCGACCTGCATATCGTAGACACCGAGATGTTCGGTCCGGTGCTGAGCGTTTTGCGCTTCAATGACGAGGCGGATGCGGTGCGGCTGGCCAACCATACCGAACACGGGCTAGCGGCGGGAGTCTTTACCCGCGACGGCGCGCGACAGTTGCGCATGGTCAAGGCGATCAAGGCGGGCATCGTCTGGGTTAACACCTACCGCGTCGTATCCCCGATCGCCGAATTCGGCGGCATGAAGAACTCGGGCTACGGACGCGAGAGCGGGCTGCAGGCGGTTTACGACTACACACGGCCCAAGACGGCCTGGATCAACACATCAGACGAACCGTTGGGCAACCAGTTCGTCGCACGCTGAAGGGATAGGACCATGAAGTTCCAACTTGCGATCAATCTGGAACGGATCGACGGTAGCCTTGACATGCGTGATGTCGCTCGGCACACGCTTGAGATGGTCCAAATGGCCGATCAGGGCGGCTTCAACATCGTTTGGTCAGCCGAACATCATGCGTTGGAAATGACGATAGCACCCAACCCTTTTTCACTTCTTGCTTGGTGGGCCAATCATACGGACCATGTCCGCCTCGGCACTGCCTGCGTGGCTGCGGCCTATTGGCACCCGATCAAGGTTGCGGGCGAGGCCGCTTTCATCGACTTGATTTCAGGCGGGCGGCTGGAGCTTGGCATCGGGTCAGGCGCCTATCAGCGCGAGTTTGACCGCATGCATCCTGGGCTGAAACAGTCGGATGCCTGGCGTTACATGCAGGAAATGCTGCCTGCCGTGCGGGCTCTTTGGGCAGGTGACTATGCACACAATGGTGAGTTCTGGACTTTCCCGACCTCGACATCTTGTCCCAAGCCACTGCAGGCGGAAGTGCCGGTCTGGATCGCCGCCCGCGCGCCCATCACCTACGATTACGCCGTGAAAAATGGCTGCAACATCATGTCCTGGCCTTTAACGCGCGAGATGTCTGAGGCCGAACTTTACATGTCGCGCATCGCCGATGCGATGGCAGCAAACCCCGGTAAAAAACGCCCGACCATGGCGATGATGCGGCAGACCGCCCTGTATGACCTTAAGGAAGACTGGATGGTGCCGGTCCGCGCCGCACAGCGCGTGCTTTCGCAGTTTGAAAACCTTTTCAAGAACATGGGCGATGTGGAGAATGGCTTTCCAAAGTCAATCCCGCTGGACCAGCTTGGCAACCGTGCGGAATATGATCCCGAAATGCTTTCGCGCAACCTGATGTTCGGCACGCCGGACGAGGTGATCGCCAAGCTGAAACATTATGAGGCGTTGGGTGTGGATGAGTTCATCTATTACGCTAGCCTTGGCCTTGGTCATTCTGAACAAAAACGCTCCATGGAACTGTTTTGCAAAGAAGTCATCCCCGCTTTTGCCTGAAAGAACCCCATGCCCGCCGAAATCCGACGTACCCTGCTGCACATCCAGACCACCCGCATCGAGGGCGCAAGGGCCGTACCTACCCCCACCAAACTGGTGGCTGCCCTTGTCATCATCCGCAACCCATGGGCCGGGCGTGGCTGGGTTGAAGATTTGTCGTCCGAAGTGCGCGATATCTGCCCCGAGGTCGGCAAGCTGTTGACCGGCATGATCCTTGAGGTGACCGGAGACAGGATCGAAGGCGTCGGCAAGGCTTCTGTGGTCGGTATGGGCGGTGAGATCGAACATGCGCAAGCGCTTACCCATTCGCTGTGGTTCGGCAATCAGTTTCGCGACGCGGTCAAGGCCAAGTCATATCTTGCCTTCACCAACACCCGCGGATCTGCCGGCTGTTCGCTGATGATCCCGTTGATGGACAAGGACGATGGTGGACGGCGTTCGCATTACCAGACCATCCATCTAACTGTGCCCGACGCGCCGTCGGATGACGAAATCATCGTGGCGCTTGGCGCGTCGATAGGCGGTCACCCGTTGCACCGCATCGGCGACCGCTATCAGGACCTTCGCGACATGGGGCGCGATGTTGTCAATCCGGCAGGGCTTTAAAGGGTGAATCACAGCTTGACCGGCACCGTCTATGATCTGACCGGACCTGCGGGCGCGCCGGTACTGGTGCTGATCCACGGCCTGGGCTTGACGCGCAGCACCTGGGACAATTTCGTGCCGGTGCTGGCGAAAGAATATCGAGTGCTGACCTATGACCTGTGCGGTCATGGTCAAAGTGCTGCGCCGATTGCCAAGCCCAGCCTTACAGTTCTGTCCGAACAACTGGTCCATCTGATGGATGAGCTGGGGATCGACCATGGCACCATCATCGGGTTTTCACTGGGGGGCATGATCAACCGCCGCTTTGCGTTGGATCATCCGTCCCGCGTTGCGGCGCTGGTGATCCTGAATTCGCCACATGAACGCGGCGCCGAAGCGCAACGTCTGGTCGAGGAACGCGCGGCCCAAACCGGAGCGGGCGGCCCTGCGGCGAACATAGACGCCACTTTGGAACGCTGGTTCACGCCGCAATTTCTGACCGGGTCACCCGAAATTGTGGCGCAGATCCGCGCGGCTGTTTTGGCCAATGACCCGGAAAGCTATGCCGGCTATCGTCAGGTTCTGGCCAGCGGTGTCACCGAACTGATTCGGCCCGAACCGCCTGTAACCGCACCGACCCTAGTGATTACCTGCGAACATGACAGCGGCAGCACGCCTGCGATGTCGCATGCCATCGCCGCCGAAATCGTAAGGGCGGAATGTGTGATCGTGCCCGGTTTGCAGCACCTTGGGTTGATTGAGCGCCCAGAGGCCTTTACCACAGAAATACTGAACTTTCTGGTGCGCGGCTCATCCCATATCCATATGAACGGACTTAAAGCATGACGACCATGACCGGCGGACAAGCGGCTGTTGCAGCGTTGCAGACTGAAAAGGTCGAACATGTGTTCGGCCTGATCGGCTCAGCCACGATGGAGATGTTCGATGCGCTTTATGATGCCAAGGATATCCAGTTCATCGGGGTTCATGATGAACGCACTGGCACCCATATGGCTGACGGCTACGCCCGCGCCTCCGGCCGCGCCGGGGTGATACTTGCCGGTCAGAACGGACCAGGGGCGACCAATCTGGTAACGGGCCTTGCACAGGCGGCGGCGGCGTTTTCGCCTGTGGTGTCGATTGCGGGCGCGATATCCTCGGTGCATCTCTACCGCGATGCGTTTCAAGAGGTTGACCAGCAGGCGTTATTCAAACCCGTCACTAAAAAGACCTGGACGGCAACCGGCGCCGACCGCGTGCCCGAGATGTTCCGCGAGGCGTTCCGCACCGCCCTGACCCCGCGCCGGGGCCCAGTGCAATTGAACCTGCCGCGCGATGTGTTGTCTGCTTCTGCCGACTTCCCGGCGTTTCAATTGCCCGATGCGTATCGTTCGCAAACGGTGCCGGGGGGCGCGCAATCTGCCATTGATCAGGCGGCCGGCCTTTTGGCTGGTGCCTCTCGCCCAGTCATTATCGCGGGTGGCGGCATCAAGAATACCGAAGGCCATGCGCAGGCCTTGGCACTGGCTGAGGCCCTGAATTGCCCTATCGTCACCTCGCCTGGACATGGCGACGCCATTCCCTTTGCCCATCCACTGAACGCCGGGCAAATGGGGCCGCGCGGCAATGTGGTGGCCTCGGGGCTCGTGCGCGAGGCGGATGTGATCCTAGCCCTTGGAACGCGTATCGGGTTTAACGCGACCTTCTACACCTATGAAAACATCAACCGAGATGCGAAGATCATCCATGTTGAGTTGGAACCGACCGCAATCGGCCGCCATTTCCCGGTCGAGATCGGCATTTGGGCTGATGCACCGACAGCGGCCCTGCAACTGGTGGCGGCGCTGGCCTTGCTGAAAAACCGGCAACTGGCGGAAGCTTGGACAACGGCTTTTAAGCTGGAACGTAGCGCCTTTCTGGCCAAACGCGACGCCGATGCCGTCACCGAGACCACGTTTATCCAACCCTCGGGCCTGTTCAAGACCCTGCGCGATGTGCTGCCCCACGACGGTGCTATTACCATGGATGCGGGCACTTTATGTCTGCAGGCGACCGATGCGATGAACTATTGGCAGGCAAAAAGTCTGTTCACACCGCTTGATTTCGGGTTGGTCGGATTTTCCTTTGCCTGCGGGTTGGGAGTGAAACTGGCGCAGCCTGAACGGCCGGTGATTAGCCTGATGGGCGATGGTGGGTTCGGAATGACGGTTTCCGAACTCAGCACCGCGGTGGATCACGGCATTAACACCGTGACCATCGTTATGAACAACAAGTGCTGGGGGGCGGAAAAGGCCTATCAGCGCGACTTTTTTAGTGGGCGCTATATAGGCGCCGATGTCAGCAGCCCGCCGTTCGACAAGCTGGCAGAATTGTATGGTGCAGCCGGTTTCCGCGCTGATACCTTGGCGGGAGTGGCAGAGGCGGTCGAGGAGGCGCTGGCCTGCGGAAGGCCGGCGGTCATCGACGTGGCGGTTGATCCGTCTGCACTTTATTCGTTCCGACGCGACAGTTTCAAACACCGTGGAGGCTGATCCGATGACCAACGAGAAATCTTATCCCAATATGGAAGCCCAGCGCGCCACCGGCGACTGGAACCCGATGTGGGATCTGCTTAAAGAACTGGACCCGGATTATCTGGAGGCATTTCTGGGCTTTCGTGCGGTCCCACAGCGAAAGGGTCCGCTGGAGCAGAAATACAAGGAGATGATCTTTATTGCGATAAACGCCGCCACCACCCATCTGCACGGGCCGGGCGTGCGTCGCCATATCAAGAACGCGTTGCGGGCTGGCGCCACCAAGGAAGAGATCCTTGAGGTGATCCAACTGACCACCATCATGGGCATCCATTCGATGACCCTCGCAGCCCCGATCCTGCAGGAAGAGGTCGAGAGGTTCGCGAACGGCGCATGAATGCGGTACGTGGGGTGCAAACCCCAAAGTCCCCAGCAGCAGGTGAACTGTCGGGTACGGTGTAGTTGTTTGTCGCGCTTGTGCCACCCGTGAAGTGATCCATCCACTGCTATACTATAGTTCCACTTTTTGGACGACGCGAAGTCCACTCGAACTCGCGGCTTCCCAGATGGAACGAGGTCGTGTAGTGATACTAATATGATGAAAATGACTTCGATAGGAGATCTTGCGATGAAATCCATAACGCTTGCCATGCCTTTATGCTTTGTCGCTAGCCTTGCCTTTGCTGGAAATGCTCCGGTCTGTCTGGCCCACCAACTGAGATAGCTCATCACACGTTTTGGACGACGCAAAGATGGCTAGGAAGCGAGAGAAGCCGGAGGACATCGTTTTGAAGTTGCGGCAGGTGGAGTGCCCCGATAAACTGTACCAGCCAGAAAACGGCTCAGTTGCTTTAGTTTGGCTAGTCAACAATTCCCCTTCAGCCTCAAAGGCCCATTCATGCCGGTTCTCACTGTATCCGATGCGCGTGAATTGATACGATCTGCGTTGACTGGAAGCGGGCTGGCCCAGAGCCACGGACCATATTTCACCGATGCTATTCTTGACACCGAGCTATCTGGCCTTGAGGGCCACGGCTTCTACTGGCTTGACTACTATTGTCAGCATCTGCGCAGCGGTAAGGTCAACGGAACGGTCGAGCCGGAGGTAACCGTTCTGTCAGTCGGCAGTTTTCGCGTCGATGCGCGTCATGGCTTTGCTCACCCCGCGATCGAGGCGGGATTTGCCAAACTGATCCCGGCCGCCAAAGCCCAAGGGATTGCAGCGATGGGCGTTTTCAACTCCTACAACGCCGCTACACTTGGGTTTCACACCGGTAAATTGGCGCGCGCGGGTCTTTTGGCCATTGGGGCCACGAATGCAGTGCCCGCGGTCGCGCCAGTCGGCGGGCATCGCCCGATCATCGGAACCAACCCAATTTCTTATGCTGTGCCAGCACCTGAGGGTCGGATTGCCTTTTTGGTCGATCAATCGGCCACGGCCGTGGCGTGGACCTCCGTAAAACGCGCCGCCGATCAAGGGCTGCCCATTCCCGTGGGCTGGGCTTTGGACTCCAAGGGCGCCCCAACAACCGATGCCAAGGCGGGGCTTGCCGGATCAATGGCCCCGGCGGGCGGAGTGAAGGGCTTTTCCATCGGTCTCTTGGTCGAAGTCCTCTGTGCTGCGCTTTCGGGGGGCAAGCTTGGCGTGCAGCAAGGGTCGTTCACCGAGAATGACGGGCAGCCCATCGACAATGGTCAGTTCTTCATTGCCATCGATCCGCAGGGGTTTTCCGGTGGCGGGTTCGACGCCACAATTCAGCAATTGATTACATCGATCACCGAACAAGAGGGCGCGCGATTGCCCAATTCGCGGCGCGACGCGAACAAGCGGCGTTTGGCGGTCGAGGGGTTGGAAATTGACGCGGGACTATTGGCCCGGTTGCAGGCCTTCGCATGACCAAAAGATCCATTGAGACCTTGTTGCAAGAGGCCGGACTTTGGCAGGGCTCAATCACGCTCCGCCCGCTGAAAGGCGGTTATCTGAATGAGGTGGTCTTGGTCCAGACCGGGGCGGCAAAACTGGTTCTGAAGCGCTTTGCACCAGAAACAACAGGAACCCTGTTTCCCAACCGCCCCGAGGATGAGGTGCGCGCGCTGAAGCGGCTTGAAGGGCTGGAGGTTGCGCCGCGCCTATTGGGGTTCTGGGCGGATGCCTCGATGATGATCTATGAGTACGTCGAGGGTAGCCCTTGGCAGTCGGGCGCCGCCGATGTCGCAGGGCTTTTGCTGCGCAAAGAGGCGGCAAACCCTGACGGGTTTCGCCGCGTGCCGCTTAGCCCAGCGGACATCATGACCGAGGGTGACGCGCTTTTTGCGCGTTGCCATGCGCTGCCTCCGCCCCGACCCGCCCAAGCCGATCTTGCACCCCTCGCGCGGCTCTCCTTGATCCATACTGATCTTGGTCCCGGCAACCTGATTGGTCACGGCACGGGTTTGGTGATCATTGACTGGCAATGCCCCGCTGCCGGGGATTTGGCTGAGGATATCTACAGTTTCCTATCTCCCGCCTTCCATATCTTAAGCGAACACGCGGTTTTGACCCCGTCCGAGCAGGATGCGTTCTGGCAAGCCCTTGCCCGCCCCGACCTGAAGGCCCGCTATCTCGCACTTCGTCCGTTCTATGCCTGGCGCATGGCGGCCTATTGCCTGTGGCGCTCCGAAACCCGCCTCGAGGCCGAGGTTCGAGACCGCTATGCCGCGGCATTTGCAGCCGAAATCACAGAACTGGATGCTCACGATGCAGGTTGAACCCACGATTCACAGCTTTGGACTGTGGCATCACTTTGCCCACAAGCCCGGCTTTGACTGCATCACCTATGCGGATCTGGCCGCCGAGCTTGGGTTCAAGGGCATCAACCTGTCATTGAACAACGCCAACTATCGCCATCTTGGCGGGCGGGAAACCTGGCGCATGGACCGCCTGCGGGCGTATTTGCAGGGGCTTGGCTTTAGTCTAGAAGTGGACACTTCGGGAACAGATCCTGCCCATATGATCGAACTTTTGGGGGTGGCGCACCGCATGGGGGCAAGCTCGCTGCGTACCTATTGCCGACACGCAGGTACCCCGGATGAGATGATGGCGGCATCCATCTGCGATCTGGCTGCAGTTGCCCCGGTTGCAAGCGATCTTGGCATCGTCATCGTGTTGGAAAACCACGAAGATTTCACCGGTCTGGAATTGGCCCAAATTGTTGAGGCGGTGGGGCACCCAGCACTTAGAATCCTCTATGACTACGGCAACTCACAGATGGTGCTGGAAGATCCCGAAGCCGCGTTAGAGGCGGTCTTGCTCCATGTGTATTCCGTTCATTTCAAAGACCACGTGATGATCCGCCCCGAAGATGCAGGGCAGCTTAAGGTGGCAGGCGTGCCTGTTGGCGATGGGGTCCTGCCTCTGAAAAAGCTCACCAAGCGCCTTTTGGATCACGGCCTACGGCGGATCACGTTTGAAAATGTCTGGGCTTACAGTGCACCGATCCGCGCAAACCGTGTTCCGCTGGAAGGTGTGACCCTCGGCGAAGGGGCATTCGCCTTTGCTGATCCACCCTTTGATCCAGGTCATCTTGTGCTCGACCAATCGCGGCTGTCGCCGGAACAGTTGGTTGATCTTGAACACAAGGCGTTGCTGCGCGGTACAGCTGCGTTCCGCAGGGTTCTGACCGATCTGGGATGTGTCCTTCCCAGTTGACGGATTGGCTCGGCTTGGACGTGTCACAGTTTCATACCGGTCTTTTGATAGTGTATTGTGCAGTAAAGAAGATGAACCATGGACACAGGCGGGACGGATGAATTTCGTAAGGATGCAGAGCGAATCGCGCTGATGGGCGGGCTTACACGCAGATGGAGTGCCCCCTTGAAGTGGCCCATCAACTTGGGATCGTATAGTCCCACTTTTTGGACGACGTGAAGACAACCAAGGCACTTTTCCGTTGGTCTGATTCGGTTGCGGTCGGCATTGCTGCGGCATAGGTTAACGCGATAAACGTAAACTCAGAAATGCTCAAAGGCTGCAGCGCAATGAAAATCGCCACCTGGAACATCAAATCAATTCGCCTTATAGAACAATTGGTTAAGAGACTTTTGAGCGAAGAGCAGCCCGACATTTTGTGTCTGCAGGAGGCAAACATCATTGAGCCAAGGTTAGCATGCCTGCCTTTGACGCTAACAAGTTCAAGCGCCTGACGGACGCCAATTGTGCCAACCCTTAAGCAACGGGCTGTCTTGCCGCTAGCTCCCAGTGGCTATGATTAGAGGAAAAAATAAATGACGATGGAAACCCGAAACTATATCGCCGGCCGCTGGCATGAAGGCGCGAGTACCATTGAAAATCGCAACCCTTCCGACCTTCGCGACGTGATAGGGCATTTTGCGCAGGCTGATGTTCAACAGTTGGACTTGGCTATCGCTGCTGCCCGCTTGGCGCAGCCACTGTGGTGGGCTATGGGACTGCAAAAGCGACACGATGTGCTGATGGCCATCGGCACTGAACTGATGGCGCGCGCAACTGAGATAGGGGCACTTCTCGCCCGTGAAGAAGGGAAAACGCTGCCCGAAGGCAAGGGCGAGGTTTACCGTGCCGGTCAGTTCTTCACATACTACGCCGCCGAGGCGTTGCGCGTCATTGGCGACCATGCGCAAAGCTTACGCCCTGGCGTCGAGATTGACGTGCGCCGCGAACCTGTAGGCGTGGTGGCCATCATCAGCCCATGGAATTTTCCCATCGCAACCCCCGCTTGGAAAATCGCGCCTGCGCTGGCTTTCGGCAATGCCTTGGTATGGAAACCTGCCAATTTGACGCCTGCTAGCGCCGTGGCCCTGACCGAGATCATCACGCGGCAAGACATTCCGGCGGGTCTTTTCAACCTTGTGGTCGGGTCGGGGCGCGATCTGGGGCAAAAGCTGGCTGAACATCGTGGTATTGATGCTTTAAGCTTTACAGGCTCTGTGACTGTCGGGCGGGGTATTGCGACGGCGGCTGTGGCGAATTTGACCAAGGTGCAGATGGAAATGGGATCGAAAAACCCGATGCTGATTATGGACGACGCTGATCTTGATCTGGCAGTGGCCCATGCGACCGGGGCGGCCTTTGGTGGCACGGGACAGAAATGCACAGCGGCCTCGCGGTTGATCGTTCATTCCGCGATCCATGACGCCTTTTTGGACAGGCTGGTGGCTGCGGCAGGGGCGTTGAAAGTGGGCCATGCACTTGAAGAGGCAACGCAGATTGGCCCCGTAGTGAGCGCCGATCAATTGGCTCAGAACTTGAATTATGTGGCCCTCGGCTGCAGCGAGGGGGCCGAGTTGGTGTGTGGCGGCACAAGGCTGGATCGCGTGACCGAAGGATATTACATGGCCCCGACTGTCTTTGCCCGCACAAGGAATGATATGCGGCTGAACCGCGAAGAAATGTTCGCGCCCATTACGTGCATCCTCAAAGTCGACAGCTATGCCGAGGCGTTGGCCGTCGCAAACGACAGCGAGTTTGGCCTGACGGCAGGAATTATGACCCGCAGCCTTGCCCGTGCCAGCCACTTTCGCGCCAATATGCGGGCAGGTTGTGTGATGGTAAACCTGCCCACGGCGGGGACGGACTATCATGTGCCATTCGGCGGGCGCGGCGCTTCCAGCTATGGGACACGCGAGCAGGGCTCTTACGCGGCAGAGTTTTACACAACAGTCAAAACTGCCTATGTGGCAGCAGGTGTGCCCGAATGATGCTCAGAATAGACGGCTTACAATATGCCAACTGGTCAGAAAAGGTCTTCCGACAAATGTGCCAGGGCAAGGTCAATGCGGTGCATGTCACCATCAACTACCACGAAAACTTTCGCGAAACCGTTCTGAACATCGAAGCCTGGAATCGTTGGTTCGAACGCTTCCCAGACTTGATTTTTCAAGGCCGCAGCGCCGAAGATGTCGATATAGCCCGCACTACCGGACGCACTGCCATCTTCTTTGGCGCACAAAACCCCAGTTGCATCGAAGATGACATCGGGCTGGTCGAGGTTTTACACACCCTTGGCCTGCGCTTTATGCAACTGACCTACAACAACCAATCCCTACTCGCCACGGGCTGTTACGAGGCAGAGGATGCCGGCCTGACCCGCATGGGCCGCGCCGTTGTGACAGAGATGAACAGAGTGGGCATGGTGGTCGACATGAGCCATTCAGCCGAACGATCGACGCTTGAAGCCATCGAACACTCTTCAAGGCCCATCGCTATCACCCATGCCAACCCTGCCACTTGGCACCCAGCACTGCGCAACAAATCTGACACGGTTTTGCGTGCCTTAGCTGCAAGCGGCGGAATCTTAGGCTTCTCACTTTATCCCCACCACCTTAAGGGTGGTCCAGCCTGCACGTTAAAAGACTTCTGCCAAATGGTGGCCAGAACGGCAGAGGTGCTGGGCACAGGCGCTTTGGCGATAGGCTCTGACCTTTGTCAGGATCAGACCGACAAAGTGTTAGAATGGATGCGCTCTGGCCGATGGACCAAGGCGGTTGACTATGGCGAGGGCAGTGCGACAGCCCCTAGCTTTCCGCCGATGCCCGCATGGTTCCATGACAACCGTGACTTTGGTGCTATTGAGGGCGGGTTGCGCGCTGTTGGCCTTTCGGCACAAGACGTCGCAGGGGTCATGGGCGGGAACTGGCTGGACTTTTTTGCGCGCAGCTTTAAATATCAGATTATTAAAGACTAAGGGGATGCCGAATGATCGCAACAAAGCACGCAGAAAGGCCCGACGTCTCTGCCTTTCGTCGCCAGCCCGCGCAGGTTATGAAGTTGGACCGGATGGGCACGGCCCACCCCACACGGCTTTCGTTCTTGCGTGTGCTTCTGCGCCGGATGACCAGAGAGCGCTGGACGTTTGATCGCTCGGTTTGGCAGGTGGACGCCAAAGGCGTGGGCCGCGCCGTATATCGGGCTACCGGCCCTGAGCGTACCTATAGCCTTGTAGCTTTCGCCCATGATCTGCCGGATTATCTGCGTTCGGATCGGGTGATCGCAACGGCTTGGGATGCAACATTCGCACTCTTCGATGGTACGCCCGATGCGGCAGATCTTGATCGCCTTGCAGCCACCGTGCCTCTGCAAGAGGCTGGCCGCGTTTCCTCCAAAGAACTGACGCTCAGCCGCGCTAATCGTTCCGTTCGGCTCTTTGGCCATGTGGTAGACTGTCTTTCCGCAGGCCTGCAGCCCGACTTGGCTGAGATCGAGGCGGTGGGATACCTGATGCGCACGACAGCCGTGTATGGCTCTGGCAAGTTCGGGGCCGCGGATCGGACGGTGATAAAAGATCGCCACGAACTATCGGGACCGTTTTTTGCCGAAATGCTGACGGTCTGGCTGATCCGGACCTTTACAGTCGATTTGGTGGAACACATGGCGTGCGTTAAGGGTAGCCGCCAGGCTGTGCTTTTAGACCAAGGTCTGCGCCTTCGACTTGGGGTCGGCAATTCGACCGGGCTCGGCATGGCACCCTTTGTCGTCCGCCACCCAAGGTTGTTTAACAACTGGGTCTGGGCCCGCGAAGAGGCTTTGGCCCGCGTGCGCGCTCAAGAACAAGCCTCGCACAAGGCGGTTGCGGGGCTGCGCCTTGCCCTGACCGCGGCAGTGGAAAATGCGCGCATTTGGCGTTCGGACCACTTTGTGCAGGTGGCAAAACTCTCGGACCTTCGCAATGATCTGACCAAGATCGAGATGGCGCTGGAGCGGTTTCCGCAGGGTGACAGACCGTGGAACGCGCTCTGGCTTTGGGCAGAGGCGACGCTGACATTGGAAGGCCAGGAGGCGTTGGTGGCGCTTATGCTGGAACCACATGGCGATCTGATTGACGATTTAGCAGAGACGATGAGCGCTGATGAAGCGACACTCTTTGCCGTAAACGGCAGTGTCAAGGTAGCAGACTTTCGTGCTGATCTTGCTGCGCGTTATGCTTGGGCGCTAGGGCGGGACTACTCTGATCCAGACGATACGGCGCGTTTTTGGTATGTGTCGGAAGAAAAACTTGAACCGCGGATTGGAGACAGGCGGATCGATGAGGGTGCCGAGCGCGAACAGCCCTTAGGCATCGCCCAACTGGCTGCTGATCTGGCCCGTGATCTAACGCTCTGGCCAGGAGACGAAGCCCTTGCCAGCTTTCTCTTGGTTCATCCTGAACACCGACTGATGGCGCGACGCGTGCAGCAAAGCGCCCTATTCCCTTATGCCGAGATCCAAGACAATCTCTTGGCCGCTAACATACTGCCAATCGACATTTTGCGCAGCAAACTGGCCTTCTTCGGCGCCAGCCATTTTGATCCACGCTCTGACAAATGGTTGCGCATCAGCTTATTTAAAGGTGAACCCTTTCCCCAAGATCTGAATGGGCTGCAGGCCTCTTGGGCATGAGCGATGCTGCTGAGTTGCTGACCCTGTCGCAGAATGAAACTGAAAGTCTATGCATGAAGGCCGCGCGTGGCGTGGGCTTTTCTTGGGGATTGGCTGAAGAAGCCGGTTTTGCCGCAGGCTGGCTTGCCGCGCGCAACTTTGACGCGATAACACCCCTTGTTGCACTGTTAACCCCCAAAATGGTGAATGCAATAACACGGGGTGCTCCAAAACCAATGCCGGCACATTGGCGGACTTTGGATGGAAATCCTTTATGCCCGATACAATTGGGCGCTGCCTTGATCGACCACGCAGAACTTTCAGATGGGCCGTTCAGACAAGAGACGCAAATTGATCCAGTTGAAAGGCCAATCTTGCTGCTACCATTTTTCGCAAGAGCCGCGGAAATTCTCCGGAGGTCGGTAACAGTGGTCTGGGCAGAAGGTGGCGTGCAAATCATGCCCGATGGTGTATTTAAAAATTTTGATGCGATGACTTGGGCCAGCACGCAGCCAGTCGCCTTGCGCATCTTGACATCTGAGTGCTCAGATAGCCACGCTGGTTTGACAGGATCTACCATCCTTGCGCAAATTCCTGTTTCAACTTTGCGCGCAATTGACGCCCTAGCTTTGAGAACAACGGTTCCAGGCTCAAACTCCTCGCGCAGTGGTGCTGGCAGCAGCGTGAAAAACGATGACTAGAGCCAAAGAGAGCAATCGGTGACCATGGACGGCTTAAGTAGATCAGCCGACGACGAGATGAGCAATCCCAGCACATGCTATGACAAACAACAGCTTCAGGATCTGAAGATGCTGATTGTATGCCCTTGTTGACCTGCGCTTGCGCGGCCAAGCGGGCAGCGATGGGGTAATGCCGCAGGTTTGGCCCGTGGGCAGCTATTTCCTGCTGATGGACAGCGCTGTGCGCCAGATTGAACTGGGTTCTGCCGCGCGGGGATTGTTGCGCAGCTACCGCATCGGGCAGGCGGATTTGGGCTATGGCGATGGCCAAGTGGTCAGCGCATCCAAGGCCTTTTCCGGCATCGTGCTGCGGCCCTATTCGGTGGCGCATTTGCGCGCAAAAGGGTCTGCGGGTGGGGAGGTTGACCTGACCTGGATCCTCCGCACCCGGGTGGAGGGCGACAGTTGGTTGGGGCTGGAAGTGCCCTTGGGGGAGGAAGAAGAGTTGTATCAGGTGCAGGTTTTGGCGGGCGAAAGGGTGGTGCGGCAAGAGATGGTCGCCTTGCCACGCTTTACCTACAGCGCTGCGATGCAGGCGGCAGATGGCGTGGGGGCGGGTTTTGATTTGACTGTTGCCCAACTGTCGAGCCGCTTTGGTGCGGGGCCTGCCAAACGGGTCAGCTTTGCCTAACTCCTTGAGCGGGGGTATTAAACGGCCAAAACCTGTGGTAAAGTGAGGGGTCAAGAGGATAAACCCATGGCCGAGCCCAAAGCAAAATTCACCTCCGTCGATCCGGTTTGGCAGCGCGTGCGCGAAGAAGCGGCCGAGGCCGTGCGTGCCGAACCGCTGCTGGGCGGGTTGATCCATGCCAGCCTTTTGCACCATTCCAGCTTGGAGCGTGCCTTGGCCTACCGCTTCTCGCAAAAGCTGGCCTCGTCTGAGATGAGCGAGCAGATCCTGCGGGAAATCGCGGATGAAGCCTATGCCGACGACCCCGAACTGGGCCAAGCGGCGCGGGCGGATATCATGGCGGTCTATGACCGCGATCCGGCTTGCCACCGCTTTTTGCAGCCGATCTTGTTCTTCAAAGGCTTTCACGCCATTCAAGCCTACCGCATCGGGCATTGGCTTTGGACACATGGGCGCCAAGACATGGCCTATTTCGTGCAAATGCGCGTGTCTGAAGTGTTCTCGGTCGATATCCACCCTGCGGCCACGGTGGGCAAGGGCATCATGATTGACCATGCCCATGCGATTGTCATCGGCGAGACGGCTGTGGTGGGCGACAATGTCTCCATGCTGCATTCGGTGACTTTGGGCGGCACAGGCAAAGAGGATGGCGACCGCCACCCCAAGATTGGCAATGGGGTGATGATTGGGGCGGGGGCCAAGGTTCTGGGCAACATTGCGGTTGGCTATTGCAGCCGGATTGCCGCAGGATCGGTCGTGCTAAGTGATGTGCCGCACAACACCACTGTGGCGGGTGTGCCCGCGCGGGTGGTTGGGGAGGCGGGGTGTTCGCAGCCATCGATCACGATGGATCAGTTGATCTCGGGCGAGATTTAAACCCATTCAAATGCAAAACGGCCAGAGCTTGCGCTCTGGCCGTTTTTTCATATCTGCCGTTTGGCTTTAGGCCAGCATGGCGACGGGGTTTTCCAACAACTCAACCACAACTTTCAGGAATTCTGCCCCCAAAGCGCCGTCGATCACGCGGTGATCGACCGAGAGGGTCATCGACATCACGGTCGCCACGCCGATAGAATTGTCTTTCAGCACCGCAGGCTTTTTGATCCCCGCGCCCACGGCCAGAATGGCGCCATGCGGCGGGTTGATCACGGCGTCGAAATTCTCGATCCCCATCATCCCCAGATTTGAAATCGCAAAGCTGCCGCCTTGGTATTCGTGCGGGGCAAGCTTTTTGGTCTTGGCCCGCGCAGCCAAGTCTTTCATTTCAGCCGACAAGGCCGACAGGGTCTTGCTGTCAGCATCGCGCAGAACCGGGGTGAACAACCCGCCGTCAACCGCTACGGCCACGGCGACATCAGACGGCTTCAGCTTCAAGATCCGATCCCCTGCCCACACCGCATTGGCATTGGGCACGGTTTGCAGCGCAAGCGCGCAGGCTTTGATGATGAAATCATTGAGAGAAATCTTGATCCCGCGCGATTCCAGCCCTTTGTTCATCTGCTCGCGGAAGGCCACCAGCGCATCTAGGCGCACCTCGCGGCGCAGGTAGAAATGCGGGATGGTCTGCTTGGCCTCGGTCAGGCGGGCGGCGATGGTGCGGCGCATCCCATCAAGGGTGACTTCGGTATAGGCGCGGTCGGCGTACATTTTCATTACGGTTTCGGCCGTCATGCCGGAGGGCATAGCGCCTTTCGCGGGGGCTGCCGCGGTGGTTGCAGGGGCAGCGGAAGTCTGGACGGGTGCCAAGGCGTTTGAGCCCTCCACGTCGGCCTTCACGATCCGGCCATGCGGGCCAGACCCTGACAATGCCGACAAATCCAATCCCTTATCCAAAGCCAAACGCCGCGCTAAAGGCGAAGCGAAGACTCGCGCGCCTTGACCTTTGGCGGCGGGTGCTGCAACGGCCACGGCCGCAGCAACCGCCACGGGCGCTGACACCGCTGCGACGGGGGGCGCAGGTTTGGGCGCGGCGGACAGGCTTTCGCCCTCTTCCACGATCACCGCTATCGGCGCGTTCACCTTGACCCCTGCGGTGCCAGCCGCGACCAGAAGCTGCGAGATGATCCCCTCATCCACCGCTTCAAACTCCATCGTGGCTTTGTCGGTTTCAATCTCGGCAATGATCTGCCCCGATTTGACCTTATCGCCCACTTTGACCAGCCATTTGGCCAGCGTGCCCTCTTCCATCGTCGGCGACAATGCGGGCATCAGGATTTCAACAGCCATAAGACACCTCAGCGATAGCAGACAGATTTGACAGCGGCGACCACTTCGGTGGTCGTCACCAGAGCAAGCTTTTCCAGATTGGCGGCATAGGGCATGGGCACATCTTTGCCCGTGCAGGTCACCACCGGCGCATCCAGATAATCAAAGGCGCGCTGCATGATGGTGGAGGCCAAGTGATCGCCGATCGAGCCCACGGGGAAGCCCTCTTCCACCGTGACACAGCGGTTGGTTTTCATCACCGATGCCAGCACCGTGTCATAGTCAATCGGGCGCAGCGTGCGCAGATCAACCACTTCGGCGCTGATGCCGTCTTTGGCAAGGATATCAGCAGCTTCCAGCGCGTATTTCATGCCAATGCCAAAAGACACGATGGTCACATCCGACCCTTCGCGCCAGATGCGGGCTTTGCCGAAGGGGATGGTGAAATCGGGCAGGTCGGGCACTTCAAAGGTTTGACCGTATAGGATTTCGTTTTCCAAAAACACCACGGGGTTGCGGTCGCGGATCGCGGTTTTCAGCAGGCCTTTGGCATCGGCTGCGGAATAGGGCATCACGACTTTCAAGCCGGGGATGGCTGCATACCATGCGGCGTAGTCTTGGCTGTGCTGTGCGCCCACGCGGGCCGCAGCGCCATTGGTGCCGCGAAACACAATCGGCGCGCCCATTTGGCCTCCTGACATATAGTTCGTCTTGGCGGCAGAGTTCAGGATATGGTCAATCGCCTGCATGGCGAAGTTCCATGTCATGAATTCTACAATCGGGTTCAACCCGCCCCACGAAGCGCCAACCGCAATGCCGGTAAAGCCCATTTCGGTGATGGGTGTATCCACCACGCGCTTGGGGCCAAACTCATCCAGCAAGCCTTGGCTGATCTTGTAGGCGCCTTGGTATTCGCCGACCTCTTCGCCCATCAACATGACGGTCGGGTTGGCGCGCATTTCTTCGGCCATGGCTTCGCGCAAGGCTTCGCGCACGGTCATGGTTTTCATCGGCGTGCCTTCGGCCCAATCGGGCGAGGCTTTCGAGACGACAGCCACAGGCGCTGCGACAGGTGCAACCGCTGCCACGGGGGCAGGGGCCGCAGTCGCAGCCACGGGTGCAGATTTCTTTGCCACCGCTTCGCCCTCTTCCGACATCAGCAGGATCGGCGTGTTCACCTTCACCCCTGCCGTGCCTTCGGCCACCAACAGCGCGCCCACTCGGCCCTCGTCGGTGGCTTCGAATTCCATCGTCGCCTTGTCGGTTTCAATCTCGGCCAAGATTTGGCCCGATTTCACCACATCGCCCACTTTGACCAGCCATTTGGCCAAGGTGCCCTCTTCCATCGTGGGCGACAGGGCCGGCATCAATACTTCGGTTGCCATGGTGTCTCTCCCCTCAGGCGTAAATGTCGGTCCAAAGCTCGGTCAAGGCCGGCTCTGGGCTGTCTTTGGCGAATTCGGCTGACGCGTTGACCTGTTCTTTGATTTCACGGTCAATGATCTTCAGATCTTCCTCCGAAGCGAGGCCCGCATTCAGCAGCAGATCGCGCACGTGTTCGATGGCGTCTTTTTCCGAACGAATCTTCTCGACCTCTTCGCGCGTGCGGTATTTCGCGGGGTCAGACATGGAATGGCCCCGATAGCGGTAGGTCATCATTTCCAAGATATAAGGCCCTTGGCCCGCGCGGCAGTGCGCCACGGCCTTTTCCCCAGCAGCCTTCACCGCCAGCACATCCATGCCGTCAACTTGTTCACCCGGAATGCCATAAGCCGCCCCGCGCCCAAAGAAGGTGCCCGACTTGGTGGAGCGTTTGACCGAGGTTCCCATGGCATACTGGTTGTTTTCGATGACAAAAATCACCGGCAACATCCACAGTTCGGCCATGTTGTAAGTCTCATAGACTTGGCCCTGATTGGCAGCACCGTCGCCGAAATAGGTGAAGGTCACATTGTCATTGCCCAGATACTTGTCAGCCAAAGCCAAGCCAGCCCCCAAGGGCACCTGCGCGCCGACAATGCCGTGGCCGCCGTAAAAGTGCTTTTCTTTACTGAACATATGCATCGAGCCGCCCTTGCCCTTGGAGTATCCCCCCTCGCGCCCTGTCAGTTCGGCCATAACGCCCTTTGGGTCCATTCCACAGGCCAACATATGGCCGTGATCGCGGTAGGATGTGATGCGCTTGTCACCCTCTTTGGTGCAGGCTTCCAAGCCCACCACAACGGCCTCTTGGCCGATGTACAAGTGGCAAAAACCGCCAATCAGCCCCATGCCGTACAACTGGCCTGCCTTTTCTTCAAAGCGGCGGATCAACAGCATCTCGCGGTAAAAGCCCAAAAGCTCTTCCTTGGACACATTGCTTTTCTGTGGTTCTTTCTTAACGGCCAAAGCGACAGCCTCCCTGCAGCGAAAGATAGTTTAGTGTTAAACCATCCATACAGCATCGGAGAAACAACGCAAAATACTTATTGTGCATGACCAGACACACCAGCGCATGGCAGCCATGCGCTTTATGCAACGCAAGCCCGCGTGGGTTAACGGATCACAATCTCATCGGCGCGGATATAGCCCAGCACCGAGCGGACCTGTTCATCCAGCAGGTCAATGTCCAGATAATCATCAGACAGGCGATGTGTGAGGATTTTCAGTTTTTCCAAATCCGTCAGCAGCGCATCGCGCTCTGCCGTCAGGCTTTGCAACTCGCCCGCCGTCTGGGCTTGCCGCAGCACGCCATAGTCGCCCTGCACCGCGGCAAAGGCAAAGTAGGCGGCGAGTGTCGCCGTTAAAGCAAAATAGATCATGCCGCCAAAGTTCGGGCGTGACCGCGACTTGGATAGGGAAATGCTCATTCTGCCCTCGTGCCCCTCTGATGGGGGATTTTGGTCAGTATGACACAAGCGATTGCGTTTGAAAAGCCTTGCGGCGTGGGCTGTTACGCCTTGCCCTTGTAGATATCGACCAAGTTCTGCAGCAGGGCCAAGGCTTCGGCCCTTGGGCGTTGAAAGCAGTTGCGCCCGATGATTGACCCGTTGCCACCACCATCGCGAATGGCGCGGGCGTCATCCAGCACCGAATCTGCTCCTTTGGCCGCTCCCCCCGAAAACACAATCAACCGCCGTCCGTTCAGCGCTGATCGCACGCATTCGCGCACGCGGTCGGCTTGGGTTGCCACGGCGATATGTCCCGCGTTGAAAGCCTTTTTCGCCTCAGGCTGGCTAAGGTGGTCGGTGGATAGTTTCACCTTGATGATATGCGCGCCCAATAGCGCCGCGATATGGGCGGCATAGGCTGTCACATCTGCGGCGGTTTCGCCGTCTTTGTCCAAATCCTCGCCGCGTGGGTAAGACCAGATCACACTCGCCACGCCTTTGGCCGCGGCCTCGCGCCGCATCTCGGCGATGTCTGCGAACATCGAAAGGCTTTGGGAGGACCCAGGGTAGATCGTAAAGCCAATGGCCGAGCAGCCCAACCGCAGCGCATCATCGACGCTGGCGGTGATGGCTTGGGTCTTGGGGGCCACCGCAGGCAGCAGCGAATTGGCCGAGTTCACTTTCAAGATCGTGGGTATCTGGCCCGCAAAGGTATCGGCCCCCGCCTCCAGCGGCCCTAAGGGGGCGGCATAGGCTGACAGGCCCGCATCAATGGCCATCTGATAGTGATAATGTGGATCATAGGCCGCAGGGTTGACCGAGAATGACCGCGCTGGCCCATGTTCAAAGCCCTGATCGACCGGAAGGATGATCACCTTGCCCGTGCCGCGCAATTGCCCCTCGTTCAAGATGCGGGCCAAATTGGCTTTGACCCCGGGCGTTTCGCCTTCATAGTTCGACAAAATCTTCTGAACGATCCGGCTGCTGCGCATGGCGGGCTCCTGTTTTGAACGCTTGGCGTCTTTATCAGGGGGCTTTGGGGCGCTGGCAATGTTGGTTTTGCGCTAACAGCGCGAAAAAATGTCAATTGCCGTGCCAGTTGCGATCAAGCGGCGTAAAGGATATGCCAAAGCCATGACCAACGCTGATCCCAAACGATTGATCCGCATATCCCGCGAGAGTGGGGCGGATGGTCTTATGGAGCCGCCGCCCGAACCCTTGAACCTTGGCCACCGCGTGCGCGAATTGCGCAAGGCCAAAGGCTGGACGCTGGATCAAGCGGCCACACAGGCGGGCTTGGCCCGTTCAACGCTGTCAAAAATCGAAAACGGCCAGATGTCGCCCACCTATGACGCGGTGCGCAAACTGGCCGAGGGATTGAAGATCTCGGTCCCACAGCTCTTCACCCCCGCCGCCCGCGCGCAGGTGTCGGGCCGCATGGCTGTGACTAAGTTTGGCACGGGGCAGGGCCATGTGACGGCCACCTATGAACATGAATTGCTGGCAGGCAGCCTGACGCGCAAACAAATGCTGCCCTACCGCGCCACGATCCGCGCCCGCTCGATGGAGGATTTCGATGGCTGGGTGCGCCACGAAGGCGAAGAGTTTCTGTATGTGTTAACCGGCGTGGTGCGGCTATATTCCGAGTTTTATGAACCCGTCGATCTGCGCCGTGGTGACAGCGCCTATTATGACGCGACGATGGGCCACAATGTGATCTGCCTGTCGGAAGATGACGCGACCCTGCTATGGGTCACGTCCTTGGCATGACGGGGGCCTAAACCCCCATGTTAGATTTAAAACCCGACCCAGCCGCCGACCATGTTGGCGCCGCCGGTGATGTCTTCGCCAAAGCCCGAAACCGTATTGCAGCCCGCTAGGGCCACCAAAACGGCCAATACCAAGAATTTTTTCATGCTCTGCCTCTCGTTTCTTTGGTTAGTTTTGTTGCCACCATACATCCGGCATAAAGCCAAGCCAATCCCCATAGGCTGCAACATAGTCAGGGTGCTTGAGGCTGGCTTTATGGGCCATGTGGCTGACGTTGGAATACCAGAAGGGAATGACATATCGCCCCGAGGTCAGCACGCGGTCAAGCGCTTGAACTGCGACGACAAATTCCTCACGGCTTTTTGAACTGACCATCTTGGTGATCAACCCATCCACCGCCGGAGAGGCGACCCCCATCCAGTTGCGCGTGCCTTCTTTGGTGACCCCTTCCGACCCCCAATACAGCGTTTGCTCGTTGCCTGGGCTAAGCGACAAAGACCGCGTGTATTGGGTCATATCAAAGTTATAGACCGTGGTGCGTTCTTTATACTGGGCCGAGTCCACGGTTTGGATCGTGGCCGCAATCCCCAGTTTCTTCAGCGATTCAACATAGATGTTGACTGCCGCAATCGTATCCGATGCGCCATTGGCCAGCAGGATTTCAAAGGCAAAGGGCACGCCTTGGGCATCTTTCAATGCGCCGTCTTGAATGGTCCAGCCAGCCTCTTCGAGCAGTTTGTTGGCGGCGCGCAGATTGGCGCGGTTGGCTTCTGATCCATCCGACACGGGTTGCACATAGCCTTCCAGCGCACCGGGCAGCAGGCTGTCTTTGTAGGGCTCTAACAGCGCCGCGACAGCCGGGCTTGCCGGCTGGGCGACATCGCCAGATAATTCGGAATTGTCAAAATAGCTTTGAATGCGCGGGTTTGCGCCGCCGTTGATCGTTTGGTTGATCAGTTCAAAGTTAAACGCCAAACTTAACGCCTGACGCACCCGCCAATCGGCAAAGATCGGTTTGCGGGTGTTAAAGACCAACCCGTCGATGCCCGAGGGGCGCTTGTGGGGAATGTCTTCTTTGACAACATCGCCCGATTGCACCGCGGGAAAATCATAGGTCGTGGCCCATTTGGCCGCATTGCTTTCGCGGTACATATCAATGTCACCGGCCTTCAGCGCTTCGACAATCACGGTGGGGTCGGCGAAGTAGATGTATTTCAGGGCATCAAAGTTCCACAGCCCCTTGTTGAACGCCAAATCCGCGCCCCACCAATTGGGATTGCGCTTGTAGGTGATGAAATTCCCCGCCTCGATCTGATCGACGACATAGGGGCCAGATCCAATCACTGGATCTAGGCTCGAGACGGTGAAATCCTTTCCCTCCCATTGCGCCTTCTTCAGGATCGGGCGCAGCCCCAACAGCAGGGGCATTTCGCGGTCAGGCTCGGTGAAGGTGAACTTGACGGACCTTGGTCCTGTTTGGGCGGCGGTGGCGATTTTCTTCCATGCTGCAGCGTAGCGAGGATTTCCTTGCTCGCCCAAGGTTTGATAGGACCACAAAACATCCTCCACCGTGACGGGCGATCCGTCAGAGAATCGGGCCCCCTCACGCAGGGTGAATTCCACGTAAGAGCGCGCGTCATCTGTGTCGACTGATTCGGCCAATAGCCCGTAAAGTGAGAAGGGTTCGTCGTAAGAACGGCCCATAAGTGTCTCAATTGTAAGCGGAGAAATCGATCCTGGGGCCGAGCCTTTGGTGATGAAAGGGTTAAGGGAATCAAAGCTTCCCGGCTCGCCAAATGTGATGGTTCCGCCCTTGGGGGCATCAGGATTGGCTTGGGGTAAGGACACAAAATCAGGTGGCAGCGCGGGGTCGCCATACATAGCGATGGCGTAACGCGGCTCTGCAGTGGCCATTTGGGTGGTCACGGCAAGTGCCAAAGCCGCCCCCAAGGTCTGAAGGATTTTGATCGCGCTGACGGGCATGGAAGGGGGTCCTTTGACGGGGCTTTGGTCGCAACCCTACGGTGGGTGAAGGCGCATTTCAAACCTTTAGCTTGAAGCTTGGGGCCAATATGACTATAAAGTGCTTACTGCTCGATAGGTTTCTTGCCTGTATGAAACCTGCCTCAACGACTTAACGCCGGCTTCGTGCCGGCGTTTTTTTTATTCCCCCAAGCCCCGCTTGCCTTTCCCCTCGCAGCTGCAGCATTTTGTCGCAAAGAATGGAGCATCTCATGACCCTATCAGGCAAAACCGCTGTGATCACCGGATCCAACTCTGGCATCGGGCTTGGCGTGGCCGAGGCGCTGGCCGCGGCGGGTGCGCATGTGGTGCTGAATTCTTTCACCGATAGGCCCGAAGACCACGCCTTGGCCGCCGATCTGGCGCGGCGTTATGGGGTGAGCGCGCGCTACATCGCCGCCGACATGGCCGATGGCGCTGCGTGCCGTGATTTGATCGTCAAGGCGGGCGCATGCGATATTCTGGTCAACAATGCGGGCATCCAGCACGTGGCTGCGATTGAAAACTTCCCCCCCGCCATGTGGGACCGCATCCTTGCGATCAACCTGTCATCCGCCTTTCACACCACGGCCGCAGCGCTGCCCGCGATGAAGGCCAAGAGTTGGGGTCGGGTGGTCAACATCGCCTCGGCCCATGGTTTGACGGCAAGCCCGTTCAAATCGGCCTATATCGCCGCTAAACATGGGATTGTCGGCCTGTCAAAGACCACCGCGCTGGAAGTCGCGGGCCTAGGCATCACCGCCAATGCCATCTGCCCCGGCTATGTGCTGACCCCCTTGGTGGAAGCGCAAATTCCCGATCAAATGCAGGTGCATGGGATGGACCGCGACACTGTGATCCGCGAAGTGATGCTGCTGCGCCAACCCTCGCGCCAGTTTGCCACGGTGGCGCAGATCGGGGGGACAACTGTGTATCTGTGTTCGCCCGCTGCCGATCAAGTGACGGGCACAACGATCAGCGTCGATGGCGGCTGGACCGCGCTTTAAGCGCGTTTGCTTTGAACTTGCCTCTGGCGGAACCCCAACCGGTTTGGGGGCCTTCGGCAAGAGGATTTGGGCACAGGGCAAATGGATCAGCTGGTGGGCAAGCCATTCAAAGCGCGGGCGATACCTGCGGCCAAGCGGGCGTTGTTTTTTACCAAAGCGATGTTGCAGATCAGCGAACGGCCTTGGGTCAGCTCGAACATCCGTTGCAATAGAAAGGGCGTGACGGCTTTGGCAGAAATGCCCGCCCTTTGTGCTTCGGCCAGCGCCTGTTCAATAAAGGGGTCGATCTCGGCACGGGGAATTTCGGCCTCAATTGGGATCGGGTTGGCCACGAACTGCCCGCCCGTCACGCCAAGGTTCACGCGCATCAGGTGGCTGGCGGCGATTTGGGCGACACTGTCCATGCGCAGTGGCGCTTTGAGGCCTGAAGAGCGCGACCAGAAGGCGGGGAAGTCATCTTGGCCGTAAGCGATGACGGGAACGCCGTAGGTTTCCAGCACCTCCAGCGTTTTGGGCAGGTCAAGAATGGCCTTTGCGCCTGCGCCCACCACAGTGACGGGGGTTAGGCTGAACTCGGCCAGATCGGCCGAGATGTCAAAGCTCACCTCGGCCCCGCGATGCACGCCGCCGATGCCCCCCGTGGCAAAAACGCTGATCCCTGCCAGATGGGCGCATATCATGGTGGCTGCAACCGTGGTGGCCCCCGTGCGGCCCAAGGCCAAACAGGCGGCCAAATCGGCGCGGGAAACTTTCATCGCATCACGGGTTTGGCCTAGCTTTTCCAACTCTTGCGACGTTAGGCCCACATGGATGCGCCCTGCCATCAGCGCCAAGGTGGCAGGCACCGCCCCTGCGGCGCGGATTTCGTCTTCCACCGCGCGGGCGGTTTCTACATTTTGCGGCCAAGGCATCCCGTGGGTGATGATGGTCGATTCCAGCGCCACGATGGGGCGGCCTGCGGCGCGGGCCTCGGCCACTTCGGGCGAAAAGGTCAGGACGTTGGACAGGGTCATGAGCCCACCTCTTTTGAGACGAAATCTGCAGCGGCGCGCAAGGCGGCATTAAGCGCCGTGGTGCGATCAGCCCCGCGCCGTTCGGCCACGATATGGGCGGCCATAAAGGTATCGCCCGCGCCCGTGACGCGGTGCACCATGACTTGGCGCGGGGTGGCACTGATCACCCCTTGGCCCGCGCGCCCCTCGGCACAGGGGTTGCCACCATTTGTCACGAGAACACGGCCAGCACCCCGCGCCAACAGCGCTTCGGCCGCTTGGACAGCGGTGGTGGCACTGGTATCGCCCGATAGGATGCGCGCTTCTTCCAAATTGGCGTAAAGCGTCGCCCCGCCGTGACGCAGCAAAGGCGCCAGACGATCGGCTTTGCCCGGAGAGGCGGGGGCCAACCGCAGATCGGCGCGGGCAAAGAGGGCGGAGGTGGCAATATCAGCCAGAAGGCTTTCGGTCAGATTGCCATCCAGCGCAATCATCCCCGACCAAGGCGCTTGGGCCGAACCCAAAGTGCCATCCCTTAAAGGCCGCAGGATTTTGTCGCCTGCGGCTTCCAGCGAATGGGCGTCGGCAATGGCCGCGATCAGGCCTTGGCCTGCCTCTATCGCCATATAGATATCGGTGGGCAAATCGTCAGAGCGGTAAACATTTTGCGTCAAAAGCCCCAACCGCTGGCACGCGGCGATCAGATCATCGCCCGCCGCATCCCGACCAATGGCGCTGAGAAGGGCGGGTTTCAGACCAAGTTTCGCCAAGGTGATGGAAATGTTCAATGCCACGCCGCCGGGCAAGCGGGTGATGCGGCCGGGCACATCGCCGCCCACGGCCAAAGGCACATGGGTGCGCCCGATGATGTCCCACAGGACCGAGCCGATGCATAGGATATCTGGGGTGGGATCTGGGGCCATGGGCGGTATCATCGCGGGTTTTGGGGGCGGGGTGCAAGGGGGGGCGTTGATGCCTCTGGCAGGGATATTTGGGCACATATGAAAGGGGGGGC